>Ga0153954_1000768_pt1 | contig 22064 bp, 19 predicted proteins | sample TSFL038MetaG_FD_102277 | JGI IMG/M metagenome (GOLD analysis project Ga0153954, IMG submission 102277) | Attine ant fungus gardens microbial communities from Florida, USA - TSFL038 MetaG | ecosystem: Host-associated > Fungi > Mycelium > Unclassified | place: USA: Florida, Wekiwa Springs State... | reverse complement strand
TTTTTGGCATCTTTTCTGCGAAATTTTTCGACCATATGTACTCATATGCTCTCAAAATTTTTCCGAAAATCTGCACAAAAAATGCTAATTTTTTCAAACAAAGCGAATTTCGAAAGAGGTCTATTCATCTGGACTCTTTTTGCGAGCGTTTGTGTGCAAGCGGAAGAGAATAATTCTGTGATCATGACAGATAATGGGCTCGAGATGTTTCATTGGGATCTAGATTTTATCCGATCGGCCCAAGAATCGATCGAAGCTCTACCTGCATTTTTTGGCGGGGAGATAGCGAGGCAACTTTTAACAACGATTGAGAACCGTCTGGAACAAGTTCCCGGGTTAAAAGCCTATATTTTAACAACACCAACCTTACTGGAAGAAGAAGATTGGAAAATCATCGAACGGATGTTGAGCCGTTTTCCAACCCGTTTCTTTATTGAACATGCCTCGACAATCACTCTCATTTGGCCTGATGTCATTGGTGTGGATAACCATATCAAAATGATGGTCGTGGATGAAAAATATTTTTCAATGGGTGGGACAAATCTTGATGAAACACAAGTGAGTGAGGGCACATGGACTCCCCAAAAAAACAACAATAAAATTTCCGTGATATCGGATAATTTACCGGCCGGCGCGCGCGATCAAGATGTAGTTGGGAGTGGCCCCTTAGCTACCCATTTGAGACAAATCTTTTTTAAAGTGTATGCGTTATGGGAGCACTACAACAAAACAGGATTTCTTGAGAAAGATCCAGAGACATTTAAGGATAAGACCCGCTACTATGCAGTTACATCTCAAGGACATGTGGAACGTTTCGCACGCGCAAACAACAAACGGACTATCAAACCAAGCCAAGCCAAAATCTTTTTGAGCGGTCCCCATCAAAAATGCAATGAAATCACCCAAGAATATGAGCGACTGCTTCAAGAGGCAAAAGAGGAAATTATCATTTCAAATCTTTATTTTTGCCCTGTAGCATCTATCTTTAATGCTCTTTTAGAGGCTGTCAATAGGGGAGTTAAATTAACGGTTTTAACGAATGGCATCAATGATGTTTCCGCTCAATATACCAAATTTTTTTGCTGGGCTAATCGCTCAAACTATGTGCCTGTCCTCTATGGGGACACGTTTCATTTTTGGGATGCATGGTCTTTGGCAGATCAACCCTTGAAAAACACCAGGATCTATGAGTATCATGTGAAGGATATTTTGCTACACAAAAAGATCATGATCATTGATGGAAAAAAAAGTATTGTTGGCAGCTATAATCTAGGGACTCGCAGCGATATGGGAGATTATGAGATCATTCTCAGTATCGATTCTCCTGAAGTGGCAGCTGACATGAAAAGGATCCATGAAAAAGATTTGAAATATTCTCGGGAAATTTCAGATGCAGAGGCAAGACGCTGGTATTTTGATCCAGTATACGCCTTCTTGGGTGAAGCGCAGAAGCGTTTTCACGGATTGTTGTAAACCCTGAGCAAAAAAGGGTTAAGGTATAGGTTATATGCTCCAGTTTTTTCGTAAATATCAAAAAATATTCTTCCTGGTTGTCACTTTCGTTATTGTGACAACGTTTTTGTTCTTTGGAACCTACCAAGCGATGGCCCCCTCATTCCGAGGAAAAGGAGAAGGGGAATCCTATACTGCACAGGTCGTCCGGTTCCTAGAAACCGAAAACTGGATGATTTCGCGCCGCAATCCGCTTGCAAACTTCCTCAACGACGGTGTGATTTCTAAGGAGTTTTTAGAAACTGGAATGGGGGAGCTTGTTGCCCAGAAATATCCTGAGCGTTTTCAAGAGGATTTTACTGCGTGTCACGTTAAAGAAAAAACCTATATTTCTTATGTGCACCCTACCATCCCATCTCTTTCAGCTGAAATGATCTGGTCGATGTTTGCCCCTGATATGTCAGCAAAACTCAAAACGTTGCAAGAAGGCAGTGGGAGTTTTAAAGATCGGTGCGCCTTATTATTAGCTCAAAAACAGTTTCCACCCACCTTTTTAAGCCAAGTTTTACATTACCAAGAGCAAAATATTTTGAAAGCCAACCAAGACCCACGCCTTGCTAAAGACGATATGACTCTTTTTGGTTACCAGACCCTTTCAGATTGGTTTGGGTCCAAATATATGACAACTTTAGCCGAGCTCCTGATTGAAACAGCGCAAGTAGCACGTAAACTAGGGTATAAAGTGTCAAAAGAAGAAGTCTTAGCTGATCTTTTATGCAAAAGTAATGACACTTTCCAAGAAATAAAAGGGAAAATCCCCCTTCCTGTACAAAACGGGCATGGCTTGATGCAACTCTACGTAGGGCAAATGGGGATGACAGAAGAGACAGTTTTAAAAATCTGGGAAGATGTGACACTTTTTCGCCGATTGATGCATGAAGTGGGGGATGCGGCCTTAGTGGACACATTACCTATGAGTCAATTCTTTGCATTTGCTTATGAAAATGCAACCATTGAACTTTTCCAATCACCGTCACATTGTCGTTTAAAGTCTTTAGAAGAGATGCAGCAGCTTGAAGCCTATATTGCAGCCGTCAGCAACAAAAGTTCCCCCTTGGACGTCCCTCAAGAATATGCTTCAGTGGATGTTGTGGCATCAAGAGCTCCTGATCTGGTAGGAAGACGTTATACGATCTCTTTTGTACATACATCTAAAAAAGCTTTGCAAGCCAAGGTCAGCATCAAAGAAACATTGGATTGGGAATGTGATCCCTCGAACTGGTCTGATCTCAAAAGACAATTTCCAGAGCTGGCTCAAAAAACCGGGACCCCTTTTGAAATCTTAGAAAAGATGGATCCGAAGGGAAAAAAATTAGTCGATGCCTATGCACGCAAGCAAATCGTTGATTCCCATCCAGAATGGGTTCAAGAAGCTTTGAGTGGAGGGCAAATCAAAGAAAAGGAACTCTTTTTAAGCCGCAGCCCTTCCCAAAAAACGTTTGAAGGGATAACCAACCCTGTACAACTAGCTGACGAATTAATGGTACGCACCGAACTTGTAGGATACACCCAAGATCAAAACAATTATTACAGCTTCTATTTGAAAGATCATGATAAAAATGAGGAAATTTTGACCTTTAAAGAAGCGCTTAAATCAGGAGTTCTCCCTGCACTTGTGGGCAAGCTGGAAGCTAAAAAACTGGTGCAAGAAGTTGTAGATGCCTGTCCTTCTTCCTACAAAGAAATGGCTTTTGCTTACCGTTTTGCTCCCTTTATCGCAGCTCAATGGAATAATATCTCTTTAGGTAAATTAGGAAGGCAGTTTGCACCTGAGAAAAAAGAAAAAACCATCACACGATGTGAAAAAGGATTTATTCCATTAGACGACATTTTTACCCTACAAATGGGAAGCTATTCTGATGTGAAAGTCGATGCCGTTGAAGGAGCCTATTTTTACCGTTTTGTTGATAAAAGAGAGGATAAAACTGTGCCTGTTGAAAAGCTGATTCAGATGCAATCGATTCTCTCTAAAGAGGCAAGATGCAAATTTTTTGACACATGCTTGAAGAAATCGTCCCTTTAGAACCCGTTCATTTCTTTGCATTTCAGCTGGATTGTCTGGAAGCGAAGGGAGGCAAATTAGATAAAAGGCACTTTTTGCCAGACCTTGCTGCTTTTCACCAATCAACTTCGTTTGCCCAAGTGGCTCTTGGATGGCATGAGAGTGGGATTTATGCACAAGTTCACGTGGATGGAGCATTTGAAAGTTCCGACTTTCCTAACTTTTCGCAAGCGGATTCAATAGAGTTCTTCTTTGATACAAGGGATGTCAAAACAACAGGTTTTAACACCCGTTTCTGTCACCATTTCTTTTTTTTACCTGAGTCATTGCCCACAAATGGCGGGTTATTAGCGGGAGAGATCACTCGCTTCCGTACAGAAGATGTCCATCCCTTATGCGATCCCTCTTTACTTCAAGTGACCTCTGTCAAAGAAAAAAGAAAAAGAATTTTACATATTTTTATACCATCAGAATGTTTGCATGGTTATGATCCCACACAGTTCGATCGGCTAGGCTTTACGTACCAGATCAACCGTATTTCTGGAGCTAAGCAGTCTTTTTCTGCGAGTAGATCTGATTTTTCGATAGAAAGCCAGCCCTCGCTATGGGCAAGTTTAAAACTGGTGAAAAAATGAAATACACTGAATCCCATGAATGGGTAATGGTCGTAGGCAAAATAGCGACTGTGGGTATCACTGAATATGCTCAAAAAGAGCTTGGCGAGGTTGTCTATGTTGAACTTCCTAAAATCGGTAGTAAAGTCAAGGCAGGGGATGAAAGCGTTGTTCTCGAATCCACAAAAGCTGCTGTCGATATCTACACACCTGTTTCAGGAACCATCACAGCCATCAACACCGAGTTAAAAACACATCCCGAATATGTGAACCATGCCTCAGAAGGTTCCGGTTGGCTCTTCCAAATCGAGCTCACCAACCCCAGCGAACTCACTTCCCTTATGGACAAGTCCGCTTATCAAAGCTATATTTCACAATAAGCTCGCTTGCGATTGAAAGAATGAAAAAAATGCAAAGAGCGCAAAGAGTTGTGAATAGATGTTTACTTTCTATTCTTTTCAATTTCTAGAAGCTTATAATGAAACTCTTTTGTTTCATTGTTCATTTGTTCTCTAAATGAACGTAACTCTTCACGAAATTGAATACCTTCTTCTCTGAATTGAATACCTTCTTCTCGAATAGCCATCACTAAATTTCTATCAGCTTGAATAATAGTTTCTAGATGACGATGATCTGCTCTTGATTCAGCACGATTCCAAATGAATAAACCGAATACGCCTAAGAAAAAAATGATGAATTGAGTCCATTCCATAACAGACTCCATTTTAACAGATCTTTACTTTATAATCAAATAGGAGAATATTCACTTAAAAATACCGTTTTGCGGTATGCTAGACAACTCACCATCCCTTTCCGCGTTCTTTGCGCCCTCTGCGGTAAAAAATAAAAAACCGCAGAGGGCGCAAAGAACGCAGAGAGAGTAAAAAACCCAAGGAGACTTATGAAAGACTGTTGTAAAGATGAATGTTCAAGTGAACATGAAGAGTGCCATGAAGATGAAAATGAGTGCAATAAAACAGACTTCTTTTTAGAAGTGGCAGATTGCGCATGGACTGAAGTGCTCAAAGACAAAATCAAAGAGCATATCTTGCAAACCCAAGGTGATCGCATGACTGAACTGGCTAAAATTGTAGCGGAAGGCAACGGCCAGCGCTGGAAGAACAAAATGGAAAATAAAAAAAATTGCATGGAATTTGAAGAAAAACTGTGCCAATTTTTCAGCCAACACAAGAAATAACAATTTATCAAGGTATGCAGGATAGCTTTTCCTGCATATCCGTTTTTCTGTTCTATAGTCATTCACTCGCATTGAGCGACAGGGTTTTCGGGGCCTTTGAAGGGGATTTCTTGGGTTGTGGGCAAGAGCGCGCCTGATGGGCGGGCGAGGTCGATGCCCAGAAGGCCCATAAAGGCCATGGCCATTAAGCCTGTTGTGATGAAGGTGATTCCCATTCCTTGAAGGCCTTTGGGAATATTAGAATAGCGGAGTTTCTCTCGAATGGCTGCGATGAGGGCAATGGCTAGCCACCAGCCAAGTCCGGAACCTAATGCAAAAATGAAGGCTGGGATTAAGGGATATTCCCGCGTCGTCATGAACAATACACCCCCTAAGATAGCACAATTGACTGCGATGAGTGGTAAAAACATGCCCAGTGCTAAGTATAGGGCTGGGGAAAAGCCTTCAATGGCAATTTCTAAAACTTGTGTGAATCCAGCAATGACTGAAATAAAGATAATCAATTCTAAAAAGCTGAGATCGATCTGCGAGGCGTTTAATCCTGTGAAGCTGAGCCAAGATAATGCCCCTTTAGCTGTGATAAAGTGATGCACAAGCCAGTTGAGAGCACCTGTGACAGCTAAGACAAAAGTGACTGCCAAACCTAATCCATTCGCTGTCGGAACGCGGTTAGAACAAGCCAGATAACTACACATCCCCAAAAAGTAGGAAAGAAGAATATTTTGGATAAAGAGCGTTTGAATGAGCAAGCCAAGTAGATTCAGAGGAGTGTAGTTTCCCATGTACATATTAGTAAGCCTGTTTATCAGGTTTATTGATTGAATTAGCTATCCATATGAAGCCGCCGATAATGAAAAAGGCAGCAGGGGCTAAAACCATGAGACCTAAATTTTGATACCTATCAGGTGCCTCTGGAGTTGCATACCAACTGAGTGGAATGAGCTGTTTGCCAAAGAGTTGACCAAATCCCCAAAATTCTCGGATGGCAGCGATGAGGATGAGGACCCAGGCGTAACCTAAACCTGCCGAAAGCCCATCTAAAAAAGCGGGAACAGGTGGAATATTTTTAGCCATGCTTTCTGTACGTCCCATCACAATACAATTGGTGATGATCAGCCCCACAAAGACAGATAATGTTTTCGAGATGTTGAAAAAATAAGCGCGCAAAATTTGGTCTACAGCGATGACAAGGGTAGAGATAATAGCCAATTGTGCAATCATCCGGACATTATCAGGGGTCACTTTGCGCAAGAGGGAGACGAAATAACAAGAAAAGCCTGTCACTAAACTCACTGCAATACCCATGGTGATCGCTGTTGAGAGGGTCGTCGTGACGGCTAATGCTGAGCAGATCCCTAAAATGGCGATCAAGATTTGGTTATTTTTCCAAAGAGGCTCTGTGAAATAGCTTGCCAAGGGTGGGTTTTTTTCAATCATTTTTCTTGCAGCTCCATCAAGAATTTCCGGTAAGGGGTTAGTGAATTGCGATAAGCAGAAGTAACCCCATCTCCTGTGAGTGTAGCCCCAGACATGCCATCGACAGCGCTTTTGGCTTTAGGGGAATTGCCGTAGACATCCCTGACTTTTCCTTTGACAACGATGATGCCCATATCGGTTGTTTTAAAGTCCACTTTTCCCCCAGCATTTTGTTGAAAAATCACTTTGCCGAAAAACTGTTTTTGCCACCACGGTTCTGTAATATTGGCTCCAAGACCTGGTGTTTCTCCATGTTCATACCAAGTTGTTCCAATAACAGAATCTCCTTTAGGACCTAAAGCAATATAGCCATAAATGGGAGCCCAAAGTCCAAACCCTGAAACGGGTACGACGATCGAGTAAGCCTTTGAGAGATCTTTTGCAATAGAAGCTTCTGTGATTTCACTGATACTAGGATCATTGGGAAGTAAAACATAAAAGAGTTTGAGAGGCAAATTTGCATAGCCAGCTTTTTTGTTCTCTGCAAGATAATCGGTTAAAGTGATATTTTTTTCTTCAAGCGTATAGACTTTTCCTGAGCTATCGGTTAGTAAAGGGTGGATGCGTAAACTTGCGACCTCTTTGATCTCAGCTTCTGTCGCTTTTGGGCTATTGGGATCTGGAACAAGAATTTTTTGAGACAAATCGAAACGAGCGCGTAGAGATTCTCCATCTTCTTGCAAAATTTCAAAATAGCCTGCGTGATTGAGGATTTTAGCTGCAATGAGCATTTGCTTACTTTCGTCAAATTCTTTGGCAGCTTGTTGTGGATTTTCAAGACTGAAAGCTGCAAGTGCAAGCAAAAAAGCGCACACAAAACAGAGGCAAACAACAAAAAAAAGGATTTGAGACGTGTTATGGGCTTTTGGATTAGCTTCTGGCAAGAGAGTAGCCCCTCCTGTAATAACGCACTGCATAATAATCGATCAGGGGAGCAAATACGTTTCCAAAAAGGATTGCAAGCATGACACCTTCAGGATAAGCGGGGTTGATGACACGGATTAAAATCGTGACAACGCCGATCAAGGCTCCGTAGATCCACCTTGCGCTTTTCATGCCTGGAGAGCTCACAGGATCTGTTGCCATATAAACTAATCCAAAGGCTAACCCTCCCATCATGAGGTGTCGATAAGCAGGTAAAGAGAAACGGGCAGGATTCCAAGCTCCAGCATCGCCACCAAAATAGGTTGCACCTAATTGAAAAACCCAAGCTGTTAAAAAGGCACCAAGGCCAAAAGAGACCATGGTCCTCCAGGAGCCTATGCCTGTCCAAATAAGAAAGATAGCCCCCAGCAAACAAGCAAAGGTAGATGTTTCTCCCATGCTTCCTAAAATGTTACCCCAAAACAGATTACCATCGGTAAAATGGCCAATTCCATAAAAAGTTTCGGCTGCGCTATGGGCTGCACCGTAGTTTCCAGGCAATAATCCCAGTCCTCCAAGCTCTTGCGGAGTCGTCACAAAGCTTTGGAGTTGATCGGAAGTGATCGCTGCAAAATCTGCTTGGATGTCATGCGCTGTACGCCATTGGTCAAAATGGGCTTGGATAAGGGGATAATGGTGAGCTTTTTGACCAAGAGAATGGCTTGCAATGGCATCGACGTGAATTCTTTTGATATCGGAAATGGCTGTATTCAATCCCTGAAGAGGTGTAGCCTGAGTATAGCCGTCAATTTCCTGCAATCCAGCTTGTGTGTTCATCCGTTGTAAGCTTTCAGATATTTTTGTCGGATGAGTACCAACCCACACATCACCTGTCATTTTTCCAGGAAATGTGAAGAACAAAAAGGCTCTTGCTGTCAAAGCAGGGTTTAAAATATTCATCCCTGTTCCACCAAAAAGCTCTTTTCCAACGACAACGCCAAAGATGATCCCCAGTGCTACCATCCAATAAGGAATGGTAGGGGGCAAGATGAGCGGATAAAGAATACCGGTTACCAAAAACCCTTCGGCGATCTCATGTCCTCTGATAGCAGCAAAAATGCCTTCACACAATCCTCCGACAGCATAACTGATGATCATGACTGGAAAAAAAGCTAAAGCACCCAATTTTAAAATGGTAAGATATCGGCCGTTCGAAAAAGCAAAATCAAAATACCCCTTAAACGACTCAGAAGCCTTTAGATATTCATGCATCAAAGAGGAGCTTCCGCTGGAATACACCATTTTTTGTAATCCCGTATTCCAAATAGCCATCAAAATAACGGGAAGCAAGGCGATCACAACCAAGACCATCCACCGTTTAATATCCGCTGCGTCTCTGATAAATGGGGCCTTTTTTGTATTGAGTGGAGCTTCGTAACAAAAAGCATCGACAGCAGAAACCAGCGGGCGCATGCGATGCAACGGTTTCCCTTTTTCAAAGAATGAAAGTGAATAATCCAAAAAACGGCGTAACATATACGCCCTAGAGGCTATCAAATTTTTCGGAAATTGAGAAGGAAAAGCTTTATCTCCACGGGCCACTTCAGTACACTGGATTTTGTGAACAAAATCGTTAAAAAAGTTTGTTGTGGGGCGGTTCTCATTGCTCTTTTGGGGATCCTCATTTTCCCTAAGCAAATTCTATTGCAGTGTATTTCTTGGAAAGCGTGTAGTTATTGCAAACATGCCTTTGCCGCGAAACTCCAATTTCAGAGAAGTGCGTGGGAAAAAGGGGAAATGGTTTTTGAGGGGGGACACCTTCTCAAAGGGGATGAGCTCGATGTCTCATTTGAAAAAGCTACTCTGGTCCCATTTTTAGATTGGAAAAACCGTTTTTTCGGTGGAAAATTGCATTTTGAGGGGTTGAAAATTATTCACCATAAAAAAGAATTGGGTCCAGTCCCTTCACCTCCACCCCCTTCATTTAAGTTTTTAACTTTGAAACTTGATACCAGTGTGCAAAATGGGGAACTTTTCCTTTATGATTATCTCGCGCGCAATCATTTTTTCCAGCATGTTAAATTTGAACTCTCTCACCAAGTAGAGGGTAAACAGACAAAGGGGAGCATCTCTTTTGCGTGTGCTGATGAGACACCACCCTTTATTGCTCATTTTCACGGTTTAGATGACAAGCAACTTAACCTCACTGTCAATTTGCAGCAGCATTCGTGTTCAATTCTTTCCCATCTGATTTCCTATTTTTTTCATAGCTATGTACCGAAAAGTGCCCTTCAATGGGATATTTTAGGAGGGACAATCGATGGAAATTTGCATCTTTCTTTGATGCAAGGCGTTCCCCAAAAGATCAATGGCAAGTTCGATTTGAGAGAATTTCAAACAAGCCATTCGCAGCTTAATATTCAAACCCAATTTGAAAGACTGAAGTGTGATCTTGCTTTCGATTTTGCACATTCAAGAGCCATGCAATGCCAATTTGATCTCAAAGATGGGGCTCTTCAGTCACAAAGAAAACTGTGTTATTTAGACAATGTAGATGCCAAGATTTGCATCCAAGAGGGGAAAATCATCCGTTCTTTCGCCAAAGGGAATTGGATGGGATTGGCTGCTGAAATTTATTTGGATTGGAATAACCCTAATCTATGCATGCACACATTGTTAACGGGTTCATGCGACTGTTTAACTGCTCATCTTCCTCAAAAGCTTCAGAGTGGTTTTTCGGAAGGGTTTTCAGAAGATTTATTCACTTTGGACGCATCCTTAAAAAAAACAACTTCTGGGTTTGACCTCGCAGGTAAATTAGAAATCGAGGATGTCAAAAATCATCTCTATCAAATCGTTTTTGGTGGAAAATGTGAACCCCATTCTGAGCACTTCCTGGATCTATTAAGTGCAGATTTTTGCAAAGGTTGGTTTCATGCCAAAGCTTTGCCATTAGATAAATTTATTTCCCCTTTCTTACTGCAAGATGTCAAGATGCAAGCCACTGGGATCGCTGATTTTACAGGCACGTTAAATGACAAGCAACTGGTCGTTCACTATGAGGGGAACGATTTTTGTCTCGAAAGCCCCTATTTCAAATTAGAGCTTGATCGCGTTTGTCAACAAGATACAAAAGTTCCTATGCACCATTTTGATTTGAAAACAAAAAACCATTTTGGCGTGCTCCCTATGAAAAAGGGAAAATATTACCAAAAAAATTACCATTTTCTTCTAGAGGAGGCATTAGGTGATGTCCGTTTTGAGAACAACAAGATCTATCTCAAAGATATCTCTGCGACAAGCGAAGGGCTTCTTTTTTCTGGAAATGTCGACTTTGAAGTGCGCTCCTGTGAAGATGTTGAAATGATCATTCATATTGAAAAGATCAGGGGAAGCATCAAAAACGCCCAATCTTTTTTATCCCATTTTAAACCTTCTTTTTTTTGGGAAATTCCCTGTGATGGAGAGGTGATAAGCGAAAGTAAAACAGCCCTGTTTCATTATCATTTTGCCCCTTACGCTCATCTGCTTTCTGGGTATGTGAAAGGAGAGGTGCTCCCCACGAATTCTAACCATTGGAAGAACTTAAAGAGCACTATCCATTTTGACTGTAAAACACAGTTTCTAGAATGCCACGCGACCCAGGATGGGATTCCTTTTGTAGATCTACATGCCAAAACAATCTATAGCGAGGAAGGAAAAACAATCCTTGTGACAGGCACTGGACCTGCTCAATATCAAGATATTTGTGTTGAGATGACACAAAAAAAGGGGGAAGAAAGAAGCACCCTTTCATTTGATTGCGGACCTTGGTCAGGAAATGGGGTTTGGGATGTATTGGATCGAGGAATTGCTCTCGAATGGATCAATTGTTGGGATAAAGAGGAAAGGGGTTTTTCTTTTTCAGGTTTCTATGATCAATCCAAGCAAGTGCTTAAAGGAAATTTCCAATCTTTAAAGTGGGATCTTTCCCGTTTACCTTGGAAGTTCAATGGGAATGTTACTGGTTGTGGCCCTTTAGTATGGGACATCAAAAGGGGACTATGCTCCGTTGAAGGATTGGGACTTGAAATTCCCTCAGGTGAAATTTTTTCTTTGGGGCGATGTCATTATGATATGGGCATACACAAACTTCATTTCGAAGGGCTTGATTTTTTGCTCACACCTGAAAAAGTTCAATGGGCTGCCCATGTAGCAAGTGGACTCTTTCCACTTCATATCGATCCTACACTTTTCGAGTATGTCAAAAACCTCAAATCAAACGAGCCCTTAAAAGGACATCTCTCTTTAGAAGTTTTTCCCAACAATGTATGGGTTTGTCTCCAACTTGCTGAGGGAGAGTATTGCATAGCAGGTCATAAAATGAACTTAGACCAATTTTGTCTGATTTATGATCCCACAACACTGAATATTAAATGCCATTCGTTCTATTATGATCAGCCCCTTTCGCTGCATTTAATCACTGACAGTTCGATGATGGAACAAGGAGTTCTTTTGATCTCCTCTTCTGATCGTACTGATGACGAAGCTGTAAGGGTTTGTTGGGAAAGGCGAGATCAACTCGGTTGGTGTATCCGGTCTGTTTCTGGATCTCTCGGTGGTTTGGCTCTCAACCTGTCTGATTTAGGCAGAAGGGCTTTTTCAAATTCGATTGCCCTTGAAGGTCTTGTCGAATTTCGTCCAGATCAAATGACATTACTTTTATCTCAAGCCTGGAGAAGAAAGATAGAACAATATGCCCTCAAGGGCAAATATCAGTTAAAAGGTGAATTTTCGATCCCTAAAAATGACCTTCCAAACTTTACCTTTGAAGGTGAATTGACAGGGGATACATGTCAAGTAAATGGTATAGAATGGTCTAAGTGCTCATCTTATCTAAAATATACCCCCTCACAATGTCAGCTGACTGCTTGTTCCATCAAGGATCCTGCAGGTCGTTTATCGATCGGTGAAATCAACTTAAATCATTCAGAAAAAAACTGGGATTTTGCGTTAGATAAGCTCCATATCAGTGATATGTACTTAGCCCGTTTGAAAGGCCCTTGGAAACACAAAGGTACTTTTGATAAATCCTTTTTCCGCTCTTTATATGTCAGGTCTTTTACTTTGGATCATTGTGAAGGTGATCTGGCAAATAAGAACAGTTTTTTAGGAAATGGAAGATTGGAATTCTCTAATATTCCTAAGAGAACTTTTCTATCGAATCTTTTGTTTTTACCGTCAGAGATCACAGCTCGCATAGGACTTGATCTTTCCGCTCTTGTTCCAGCTCGAGGAACAATCACTTACAATGTTCAAAATGGCAAAGTGAATTTTCAAGAATTTAAAGAAATGTATAGCGATGGAAAATACTCTCGCTTCTATTTAGCAGATGGAAGCCCTTCTTATATCGACTTTCAGGGGAATCTCAATTTAAAGCTAAAAATGAAGCAATATAATCTTTTGATGAAGCTGGCAGAATTTTTCACAATCAGTGTTAAAGGTACTTTAATGCATCCCTCATATACTTTGAATAACCATGTCGATGCTGATTGATCTCATTTTTCCTCTTATCTGCTTGCATTGTGAGGCAGAAGTGGAAGAAAGCAAGCAGTTATTCTGTAAAGGATGCTCCCCTTCTTTTGAACTGATTGACCCGACATCTCGGTGTGTCTTTTGTTTTAATGAAATGGAAAATCAAAAGGTGTGTGCCGAGTGCAAAATCAATCGACGCCCAAGGCTCAAGATGGCATCAGCATTAGATTATCTAGGAGCCGTCTGTTCTTTAGTGAAAAACCTCAAAGATGGAAAGTTGCCTTACTTGGCTCAGACTGCTGCAGCATTTATGGTAGCGCAGCTCATCCGCTTAGATTGGCCTACGCCCGATATCATTGTCCCTGTGCCTAACAGAAACGGCTTTTTCAGCACCGATCATGCTCAATTGATTGCTCAAGATTTGGCACGTAGGTTAAATAAACCCTGCCAATCTCTCATCAAAAGAAGGCTTGGTGATCTTTCACAAGCTCGCCTCTCAAAAAAACAACGCAGTCAACTACCAGCTGATAGCTTCTATTTAAAAAAAGGGACCGTTTTAGATGGAAAGCTCATCCTGCTAGTTGACGATGTTTTGACAACAGGCTCAACTCTACACAACTGCTTCCAAGCATTGTCAGAAGCTTTCCCCGCTCAAACATACGCCCTCACCCTCGCCCGCACCATCATTTAGCGAAGAACTTGAAAAACGGACCCTCTGCCGCGCTCAGCGTCCTCTGCGGTAAAAAATAAAAAAACCGCTGAGAGCGCGGAGAACGCAGAGAGGGAAGATATTATCTTTGATTTACAAAACTAAAGCTTTTTAAGGAAGTAGCTTGTGCTTCGCCCTCCTTCAGGGTTTTTGAAAAGTATTCCTTTAGTTAAAAGATCGAGGATATCTCGATGAGCTGTATCCTGTGAGCATTTTGCGATTTTAGCCCATTTTGAGCTCGTTAATTTCCCTTCAAAATTCTCTAGCAAGCGATTGATCATTTTTCTTTGCCTTTCATTTAAAGGAATTTCGGCAAGAGATTCCCAAAAACGAGCTTTGTACAAAATGGTATTTAATGTATCAAGTGCATCATCAATGGCATTCTCCAAGGTGTTAAAAAACCAATCTATCCAAGGAGTGACATCTAAGTTCCCTTTTTGAGTTTTTTCTAAAATTGCATAGTAATTTTTTCGATCTTTTTGAATATGAGCAGACAAACTGTAGAAACGCTGTGCATTATTTTCAGATCGGGCAAGCAGTAAATCTGTAATGGCACGTCCAATACGGCCATTTCCATCCTCAAAGGGGTGTATGGTGACGAACCATAAATGAGCAAGAGCCGCTTTCAAGACCAGATCAAGGTTTTTTTCGTCATTAAACCACTTCAAGAAAAGATCCATTTCATATGCAACTCTTGAGGCATCCGGTGCTTCAAAATGCACAGTTTCTTTCCATGCCGGCCCTGAAACTACATCAACTGGACCTGTCCGCCACTTGCCAATTTGGATCTTTCGAAAACCACTTCGAGCGTTAGGAAAGAGAGAAGCATGCCAACCAAAAAGTCTTTCAGGCGTAAGAAGTTGATCATATCTCTGAGTTGCGTCAAGGACCATCTCGACAACACCCTCAACATTTCTATCGACAACTTCTAAAGCGGCTGAATCTAATCCAAGATGACGGGCAACGGAAGATCGCACCAATGGTCGATCTAAAATTTCCCCTTCAATTTCACTCGATTTTACCACATCTTCTGTAAAAGTTTGTAAAAGAGTTTCATTTTGTATTTGAAGCCCAATCGTTTGCATCCCTCCCATCAAGCGGCCTTGTTGATGACGCAAAAAAATTAATTTATCGATTATAGCTTCTTGATCCCATATAAATAGGGGCCAATCAGTGTGTTGATAAATATACATATCTTCATTCTAACAGGTAATCTCCGCAAAAGTCAATCAAAATCTCCGCAAAAATGCGGAGAATAGTGGGTCTTTTCTCCGCAAATGTGTTTTAGATTGGGCTAGAAGGGATTGTTTCGTTAGGGGAGACCATCACTATGCCTGAGATAGTGACCCCTTCGTCTACACAAAGAGATTTAGCGCGGATATCGCCTTTGATGATGGCATTCCCTCTCAGTTCAAGCTTTTCTTGCACAGTGATATTACCTTCTACTGTCCCTTCGATGATCGCTTCACGTAAATTGAGATCGGCTTTAACACTTCCTGATGGTCCCACAACAACTTTTCCGTGTGAAAGAAGATCGCCCTCAAAAGCGCCATCAATCCGTAAAAAGCGCTCAAAGCTCAATTGTCCACGGAAAGTGACACCAGCCCCCAATGTTGTTTCAGGTGTTTCTTCAGCAATCAATCCTTCAAAGTGATGGGGTAAAGCAGCCGTTTTATGGACTCCCCAATTTTCATCCTGGTTTTCTAAAGGGGTTGCTCTTGGCAGCGTAGGTTCATAGAGACGTTGTGGTTTTTCGCACGACTCCGTTTTTTTGACACCATACTTGCCAAAAGGAGATGAGCCAAAAGAAGACGATGGTTCATCTTGGTATGAATTTTCATCATGAGCATTTTTTCCAACGCGTCGGAACATATTCCTTTCCTTATGATTGATCAACATTGCGACGGCAAAGTGAAATTTGGTCGCGCAGCGATTTGTCTGTTTTGATTTTATTTTCAATTGTCTTGCAGGCATGCAAGATTGTAGAGTGTGTTTTGCCAAAAGAGGCGCCAATCATGACCAGCGATTCTTGCATCATCTCTTTAGCCAGGAACATGGCAACTTGACGGGCTAAGGCAATGTTTTGTTTACGTGATGTTCCTTTTAAATCAGATACGCGGACTTCATACATGGTCGACACTGTTTTTAAAATATTCTCAACGGATACCTTTTGTTTAGGGCGGGTTTGGAAAAGCTCGCTGAGAGTTTGTTCGACAAGCTCCTCAGAAATTTTTTGTCCTAGTAGACGACAATGCGCCGTCAAGCGGTTGATAGCACCTTCTAATTGGCGCACGTTGCTAAAAATATGTTCTGCGATGAAAAAGGCCACACCATTGGGAATGCTTAAACCTTTTTGAGCCGCTTTATGTTGTAAAATCGCAACGCGTGTTTCAAGATCAGGCATTCCCACATGCGCAACAAGTCCCCATTCCATGCGAGCCACAATTCTTTCAGATAATTTCAATTGTCCAGGAGGTTTATCACTTGTGATCACAATTTGTTTGTTTTGATTGATTAAACTTTCAAAAGTATTGCAAAACTCCTCTTCAAAGTTCAGCCTATTTTGTAAAAATTGGATATCGTCCACTAGTAAGATATCCAGTGAACGGTAGAAACGTTTCATTTTATCCACCGATTTATCACGCAGGCTATTGACAAGATCGTTGATAAAGCTTTCGGTAGTGATGCATTGCACCTTCAATTTTTTATGGTGCTCTTTAACATGGTGGCCAATCGCTTGTAAGAGGTGAGTTTTGCCAAGGCCTACACCCCCATGGATAAAAAGCGGGTTGTACGATTTGCCAGGCCGATTGGCAATCCCCATTGCAGCCGATTTAACAAACTGATTAGAAGGACCTTCGATGAAAGTATCAAAGCGATAAGAGGGATTGAGCTTAAGTTCAAACTCCGTATTTTCCTCTGCAACGATCGAAACAGTGCGTTGCGGCAGTTGTTGTTTGTGATTTGTCTGATCTGAAATGATGAACTCGATAGCTGGTTCACCCTCTGAAGTAACAGGTAAAAAGGAGCAGAGGTCTTTCAGATAATTATCTAAGAGATAGGCTTTTACAAAAATATTAGGCACTTCGAGGCAGATGCGCTCAGCTGAAGAATCGATCACTTTAATCGGCGCTAACCAGTTTTCATAAGCAGTTAAAGAGCATCTTTTTTTTGCAAATTCTAAGAACTGAATCCAAGTTTCACGTGCATCACATGTGAGCATTAAGCATTCCTCTTGTTGTGAACAATGTTTTCCACAATGGGCTCTGGAGCCATCTTTGTGTTATGAACAAGCTCGAGAATTTAGCAGGAGCCTAGAATCGTCGCAAGAATTTTTCAGGTCAAAACATAAGTGCTAATAAATGAAGAACATCGGAAACGCAGACTGATGTTACACAACTAATTATCGTGCCCGTGAGCGTGCCCGTGCCCCTGCCCGATCTAAAACAATGCTGATCAAAATGTTACAGGCACAGGCATGGACACGCTCACGGGCACGATAATTGAATTTGATATGGCTCACCCTTTGTAGGAGAAGACGAGGGCGGAGGCATCACCTGCAATTGCAGGGTCGAGACTTCTTTCAAGTTGGAAAGCAAGCTCGATGGCAGCTCTTCGTTGGTTGGAGATCAGGAGTGCTTTGGCTTTATTGAGAAGAGAGGGTTCGTGTCCAGGTTCTAAACGTAGTGCTTTGTCTAAGATTTGAAGCGCTTTTGGGCCATCACCCATTTGAAGATGAATGGCGCCTAAGGTTTGAGCATCATAAGCATTTTCTGGATCTAGAATGACTAACGCTTGGAAAAAAAGCAGTGCTTTTTGGTAGTGACCTTCCCTTAAAAAAGAAAAGCCGGAAAAGCGAAGCTCTTCGAGTTGATCATTTGTCCATCCTAAAATTTCTCTCCAGTTGACATCAGACATAATCATTAGACCTCTTGCACAATTAAATGACGCTGAGAAAATGTGCTATTTTTGTTTATATTTTTTTCGTTCCTTTTTCGACATACTCAAATCGAGTAGGCGAAAAAGGAACGAAAAAAAGATGAACGAAAAGAGCCGTTTTATGGCGTCATTTAATTACGCAAGAGGTCTATCAAGCCTGAACAAATTGGTGCATGCGGGCAATGACATAATCGATCATCTCATTCGTTTCTTTGACACCGTTTTCAAGTAATCGGATTAAGGCTTCCCCTTCTTCAATGACCTCTTCTTCTGATGAGGAGCCACGTTGTTGGTTGCCCTCTTCTTTTTCTTGATCTCTCTTTTTTCTGTCGAAGCGACCACGCGTTTTTCTTTTCATATAGGCTTCAAGTTTATGTACATCAGCATCTTGTCTTTCGCTTGATCCAAGAGAAGGGGCTACGTACGATGAAGCAAAGCGCTGTAAATAATAATTTTTTGGAAAGCTAAAGCGGGCCCACATTTTGCGCTGATAAGTTTGCATCAGCAGCACTACTGCGGGATGTTTGGGTACAAAATCTAAGATTTTGGTTTGTACAGCGACGACGCCCGCCCGGCTTGGTGGAAGATGATATTGTTTACGGAAAGCCTCAACTTCTTGTTGATCACGGGCAAAACGCTCGTGGGCTGTCACTTCATAGCTATAGATTTCAACCATAAAACCCATGTTACCCATCTAGCTGTTTGGTTTCAATACACCTTTGAAGAACCCGGCCCGAAGGGCTTCGGGATTCTTCGCCAGGTAAGGATTTTGACACGTATTTGCATGGATCGCCTCACTCGGCCCCGAAGGGCCGGAATTGCGGCTTATCGCCAGTTCAAGTATTATAAGAGGGCAATGTTTCACGAACCTATCTTAGTTGAACAGTTTCTCACATTTTTTAAAGAAAAAACGTTGCATGTTTTTGTTGATGGCACCGTTGGAGCAGGGGGGCATGCAAAAGCCCTTTTAGAAGCTCACCCGGAAATTGAAAGATTTTATGGGTTGGATCAAGACGAGACGGCCCTCCAGATAGCATCTGAGACCCTTCATTCTTTTTCTGAAAAAGTATCTTTACTCCAGGGTAATTTTCGAAATATGCGTCAACTTGTGGGAGAACAAAACATCGATGGGTTGTTTTTGGATCTGGGAGTCTCTTCAATGCAACTGGATCGTCCAGAAAAAGGGTTTAGCTTTTCTAAAGACGGCCCCCTCGATATGAGGATGGACCCTTCGTTGAAAAGAGATGCGGCTTATGTTGTGAACACATTCAGTGAAAAGGAACTGGGTCGAATTTTCAAAGAACTTGGTGAGGAAAGGCATTGGCGGGCTGCGGCACGTGCGATTTGTGAAGCACGCAAAAAAAAACGTTTAAAAACGACATTCCAGCTTACCGAAGCTTTGAAACATGTTTTAACTTGGTCGGGAAGGGGTGGAAAAAAGATACATCCTATGACATTGGTTTTTCAGGCTTTAAGAATCTTTGTCAATGATGAGCTTAACGCAGTGAAAGAAGCGATTCCTCAAGGGATTGACTGGCTTTTGACAGGAGGTAGGATGGGAGTGATTGCGTTTCATAGTTTAGAGGATCGGATTGTGAAGCATGGTTTCAAAGAAGAGGCGCAGAAGGGCACCATTCTTCTTTTAACAAAAAAACCTTTGGTTGCCGATGAGATAGAAGTGAAACGCAACCCACGCAGCCGCTCTGCTAAAATGCGTTTTGTGGAGAAAAAATGAACTGGGGGATCTTTTTTCGGATCATGACATGCATCATGGTCATGGTTATTTTTCTTTACGCTTATATCAGTAAACAAAACTCAATCACAGAGCTCCGTTTGCAGATACCAAGCATCTCGAAAGAGCTTCAAATGGTGACTCAGGAAAACATCCGGCTTCAATTTGAAATTGATCAATTTGAAAGCCCTGCTTACTTGATGGAGCTAGCAGAAAATCCCGAGTTTAGTCATCTCAAATATCCCTTAATCGACGAGATCATTACGATTGAGGTCGATGAATGAAAAAAAATCGCCTTGTTGTGGTAGCATTGGGGATCTTTTTTCTTTTTTCACTCCTGATTGCCCAATATTTCAAAATTCAAATCATTGAAAATGACAAATGGGTTAAAATGGCTCTTAGCCAACATGAATGCATTGTGAAAGACCCATTTAAACGGGGCTCTTTTTATTCAAATATCGCAATCAAAAAAGGGCACCCTGAAAGCCCGCAAGCTTTTGTAGTCGACGTCACTAAATTTCATTTGTATCTTGATCCGCTATCTATCCCCATCCCTTACCGTGATGAAATCGCAAATCAACTCATTCAGTTGGCTAATTTAGGGCCAGAAATACGTCAAGAATTTGAAGTGAAGAGTCGCTCAAGGAAGCTCGCTCTTTGGTTAGAGCGGGGGACAAAAGAACAGATCTTGGATTGGTGGTTTCCTTATGCAAGACAAAGAAAAATCCCGTGCAATGCGCTTTATTTTGTGAACGATTATTGTCGATCTTATCCCTTTGGTTCAATGTTAGGACAGGTTTTGCATACCATTCGGGAGATGAAAGATGAATCTACCGCTGAAGGATTGCCAACCGGTGGCTTAGAAGCTTATTTTAATTCCTTTTTGAAAGGAAAACAGGGGAGAAGAAAATTATTGCGCTCTCCACTCAATCAACTAGAAATCGATCAAGTGATCGAATCTCCAGAAGATGGAGCTGATATTTATCTGACGATTAACCATTGCATACAAGCCATTGCAGAACAAGAGTTAGAAAAAGGGATAAAATCAGCGCATGCCCAGGGTGGATGGGCAGTCATGATGGACCCCGCAACAGGAGAAATTTTAGCACTCGCACAGTATCCTTTTTTTGCTCCCTCTCATTACCGCACATTTTTTAATGATCCAGAAAAAATTGAACATTCGAAAGTCAAAGCTGTGACAGATGCGTTTGAAGTGGGTTCGATCATGAAGCCGATCACGATTGCAATAGGTTTACAAGCGAATGAAGAGATGAAAAGACAAGGGAAAGCCCCTCTTTTCCACCCCTTGGATAAGATTGACGGGACGAGGACACAATTTCCAGGAAGGGGAAATAAACCTCTCAAAGATATTCCCGGACAGCACCGTGCTTTGAACATGTATATGGCAGTCCAAAAATCTTCAAATGTTTACATGGCCCAAATCATCGAAAAAGTTGTAAACACTTTAGGTAACGATTGGTACCGTCATGAGTTGGTCAATACATTTGGTTTTGGTGAAAAAAGTGGAATCGAATTACCGGCAGAAGCGATAGGTATCGTTCCGCAACCTGGGAAACGACATGCTAATGGTGCATTAGAATGGTCAACCCCGACACCGTATTCACTGTCAATTGGTTATAATTTATTAGCGACAAGTTTGCAGATGTTACGCGCTTACGCGGTTTTTGCTAACGGGGGCTATTTAGTCAAGCCTACCCTTGTGCGCAAAATTGTTCGGGGAGAGTCAGTTCTTTATGATCGTACAAAAATGGCTCAAAAGCCCAAACGTGTTTTACAACCATCTGTTGTGCGTGATATTATCTCCTGCATCAAATTCACAACGAAGCAGGGTGGAACAGGACATTTAGCAGACGTTTGTGGTTACACAGAAGCTGGAAAAACAGGCACCGCCGAGAAAATCGTTGGGGGGATTTATTCAAAGAAAAAACATATCTCATCGTTTATCGGATTTGCACCAGCCTCGCTAGAGGAAGGAGCGTGTGCCAGGCTTGTCTTAATCGTTTCAGTTGACGAACCTGCTGCCATCTTAACAGAAGAGGGAGCAAAAAATCATATGGGAGGTAGATGTGCAGCACCTATTTTCAAAGCGATCACTGAAAAAACGCTTGAATATTTGGGAGTCACACGGGATGATCCTCATGGCTATCCCCCAGGTGATCCTCGCTACGATCCTGATAAAGCAGATTGGGCAAAAGAGGTTAAACAGCTCAAAATCTTATATGATCAATGGAACAAGTGAGTTATACCAATCCGGAGAATAAATTATGATAAATCGGATTGGATAACGTGACAGATTTTGAAGATCATTTTGAAGCTCATATTTTTAAATATGAGTGAGAAATGATCTTCAAAAGATGACATGTTATACCAAATCCGGGAAATAACGTCATGAATACGGGCTGAGTAACGTGACAGATTTGAACGATCATTTCGAAGCGCATGTTTTTAAACATGGGCAAGAAACGATCGTTTAAAGATGGCAT
>Ga0153954_1000766_pt1 | contig 22071 bp, 17 predicted proteins | sample TSFL038MetaG_FD_102277 | JGI IMG/M metagenome (GOLD analysis project Ga0153954, IMG submission 102277) | Attine ant fungus gardens microbial communities from Florida, USA - TSFL038 MetaG | ecosystem: Host-associated > Fungi > Mycelium > Unclassified | place: USA: Florida, Wekiwa Springs State... | reverse complement strand
TCGAAATTCTCGGTGATCGAGGCCGGTCTCAAATGTCTGCAGGGTAAGCCGGTCGTGAACTCGATCTCGCTGAAGGAAGGCGAAGAAAAGTTCATCGAACAGGCCAAGATCGTGCGCCGCTACGGCGCCGCCGTCGTCGTCATGGCCTTCGACGAAAAGGGCCAGGCGGATTCGCTGACGCGAAAGGTCGAGATTTCGGCGCGCGCTTATAAAATCCTGACTGAGACAGTCGGATTTCCGCCGCAGGACATCATCTTCGATCCGAACATTTTCGCTGTCGCGACCGGCATCGAAGAACACAATAATTACGGCGTCGATTTCATCGAGGCTGCGCGAAAGATCCGCGCGCGTTTCCCGCTTGTTCATATTTCCGGCGGCGTCTCGAACCTCTCCTTCTCGTTTCGCGGCAACGAGCGGGTGCGCGAGGCGATGCACTCGGTCTTCCTCTATCACGCCATTGCCGCGGGCATGGACATGGGCATCGTGAATGCCGGCCAGCTCGCGGTCTATGAAGATATCGACCCGGAGCTGCGCGAGGCCTGCGAAGATGTCGTGCTGAACCGCCGGCCGGATGCGACCGAGCGGCTGCTGGCACTCGCCGAAAGCTACAAAGGCAAGGGCACCGAAGCGAAGGAAAAGGACCTCGCCTGGCGCGAATTGCCGGTTGAGAAGCGGCTCGAACATGCGCTCGTCGCCGGCATTACCGAATTTATCGACGCCGATGTCGAAGAGGCTCGGCAAAGGGCGGTGCGCCCGCTCGATGTGATCGAAGGGCCGCTGATGGCCGGCATGAATGTCGTCGGTGACCTCTTCGGCTCGGGCAAAATGTTCCTGCCGCAGGTCGTCAAATCGGCGCGGGTGATGAAACAGGCCGTCGCTTATCTCCTGCCCTATATGGAGGAGGAGAAGGCCGATAACGTGCGCTCCAGCGCCGGCAAGATCCTGATGGCGACGGTGAAAGGCGATGTGCACGACATCGGCAAGAACATTGTCGGTGTCGTGCTTGCCTGCAACAATTACGAGATCATCGATCTCGGCGTCATGGTGCCGGCGCAGAAGATCCTCGAAACGGCGAAGACCGAAAATGTCGATGCCATCGGCCTTTCCGGCCTAATCACGCCCTCGCTCGAGGAGATGTGCTTCGTCGCCTCGGAGATGGAGCGCGAAGGCTTCGACCTGCCGCTCCTGATCGGCGGGGCGACGACGAGCCGCGTCCATACGGCGGTGAAGATTCATCCGAATTATCATCGTGGCCAGACGGTTTATGTCACCGATGCGAGCCGCGCCGTCGGCACTGTGCAATCGCTGCTTTCCCGCGAAAACCGCACGACCTATGTCGAGAAGGTGCGCGCCGAATATCAGAAGGTCGCCGAGGCGCATGCCCGCGCCGAGCGCGACAAGGCGCGCGTGTCGCTCGCGCAAGCGCGCGCGAATGCGTTGAAGCTCGATTTTGCCGATTATGCGCCGCCGAAGCCGGCCTTCACCGGCACGCGCATTTTCCGCTCCTACGATATCGAGGAATTGATCCCCTATATCGATTGGACGCCGTTCTTCCGCACCTGGGAATTGCGCGGGCATTTCCCCGAAATCCTCGAGGACAAGGAACAAGGCGAAGCGGCGCGCCAGCTCTACGAAGACGCGCAGGAGATGCTGAAGCAGATCGTCACCGAACGCTGGTTCGATCCGAAGGCCGTGATCGGCTTCTGGCCGGCGAATACGGTCGGCGATGATATCCGCCTTTACACCGGTGAGTCGCGCGGCGAGACACTGGCGACGTTGCATACCCTGCGCCAGCAGCTTTCGAAGCGCGAGGGCCGGCATAATCTGGCGCTCGCCGATTTCGTCGCGCCCGAAGGTAGCGGCAAGGCCGATTATATCGGCGGCTTCGTCGTCACGGCCGGCGCGCGCGAAGAGAAGCTCGCCGAGCGTTTCGCCAAGGCCAATGACGATTACCGTTCGATTCTGGTCAAGGCGCTTGCCGATCGTATCGCCGAGGCGTTCGCCGAGCGCATGCACGAGCGCGTGCGGCGCGAATTCTGGGCCTATGCGCCGGACGAGACACTGACCAACGAGGATCGGATCGGGGAAAAATATCGCGGCATCCGGCCTGCCCCCGGCTATCCGGCCCAGCCCGACCATACGGAGAAAGCGACGCTTTTCGAGCTTCTGCAAGCCGAGCGGCGCATCGGCGTGAAGCTGACGGAGAGCTTCGCCATGTGGCCGGGCTCGTCGGTCAGCGGGCTCTATTTCGCGCATCCGCAGGCGAGTTACTTCGGCGTCGGCAAGATCGAGCGCGATCAGGTGGAGGATTACGCGCGGCGCAAGAGCATGAGCGCCAGTGACGTGGAACGTTGGCTTGCGCCGATCCTGAACTACGACCGCACGCCAATCGCCGCGGAATAGATCGGGCCGATCTCCACCGTCGATTGCAGCGCGGCGCTAGTTTCGCGCAAGCTATTGCGGCTAGGTCTTAGGCTGTGAAGGTCGCGTCGTCGTGGATTGGGTCTCCACCGCGCGGCTCAAGACAGTGCGTCAGGGTCTGCCCGAGTTCTATGTCGCCGATGGGCGACATTGGGCTCGACGGAGACAATCCTGATGGCTCGTACTTATTACAGCAAGACGTGCGAAATCGTGCACGGCGCCATGGCCCGGCTCTACGTCGTCGGTCTTCTCGATACGCAGAGAATGCTGGAATTCGATCGCCTGTGTCTGACTGACAAAGAGCCCAAGACGCCAACACCTCAAATCGGCACGGTGTTGCACTCCGCCATCGCGCTGCGTGCGCTTCGCCAGCGCGAAGGCGCGAGCGTGAACGCGTTTGCAGGCTATCTCAACGTTCAGCCGCAAACGGTTATCGCCTGGGAAGCCGGCACGTTGCGTCCGACCACGGCGGTCGCGCGTCTCCTGGACATCGTCGCCCGAGAGGGTTTAGGCGCCCTGCACTAAGCGGCAGTCATGTTCCGGCGCTGTTGCGAAGAAGATCGCCCAAAGTCTCGAGCGTCGAACGATCGGCTCTGCCGTCGACGCGTGCCGGCCGGAAATGGCGCTGGAAGGCCGTCACCACATTCTGCGTCTTCTCGTCGTAGACGCCGGTGACGTCGAGCCCGTAGCCATAAGCCACCAATTTACGCTGAAGATTCCAGACTTCAGCGCCGGTATCGCCGCGGCGCAAGCCCGTGTCATCGCCGATGGGGTGCGGCTCTACGTAATCGCCAAGGCCCGCCGCCGCGAGCCGCGCCCAGGGAAAGTGCTCGCCGGGGTCGGTCTTGCGGCCGGGGGCAATATCGGAATGGGCGAGAATGTTGTGCAGCGGAATTTCATTCCGCTCAGCGATATCGCGGCAGAGCGCAATCACCGCATCAATCTGCGCCGCCGTGAAAGGCGGACTGCCGAAATCATGGCCGCCATTGACGATCTCGATGCCGATCGAGGCGGAATTCATGTCGCTCTCGCCGGCCCAAGAGCTTTCGCCGGCATGCCAGGCGCGGCGCGCCTCGGGCACAAGCTGGAAGATCCGCCCGTCTTCCTCGACGAGATAATGTGCCGAGACCTCCGATTTCGGATCGCGAAGCCGCGCCAGCGCCTCTGGCCCCGTCGCCATGCCGGTGTAATGCAGGACGATCGCGCCCGGCTTGATCTCGTCGCGCGAGCCATGGTTCGGCGAGGCCAGGACCTCGGCGTAAGGGCTATCGGGGACGAAACCGGGATCGGACGACACGCGGCGGCTAATAGCCGTAATAGGCGACGCAAACCGGCCGCCCGTAAGGATCATATCCCCAATGCGCGCAGGCCGGCGGAGGCGGATATCCGGGCGGCGGAGGCGGCGGTGGTGCCGGCTGCGTATTGGCGCCGATGATGGCGCCCGTCGCGGCGCCGAGAACGCCGCCGGCCAGAGCCGCGCCGGCCGAGCCGCCCGCCGCGGCGCCAAGGGCGAGACCCGTCGCACCCCCCAGTGCCGCGCCGGAGGTCGCACGCTGCTCCGGCGTATAGCCGCAGCCGGCGAGGGCCAGCACCGCCATCGCCATCAAGAGGCCGCCGCGAATATTCATCTCGTCACCATTTGGAAGTCCGCACTCTGAGTTGGCCCAGAAATCCCTTAAAAATTTGTCCGGATCAGGGTGGCGGTTGGGCGTGTCGGTTGACGAGGAGGCACAGCGCGCCTATCTCCGCGCGGCCAGTCGGCTGGATGGCCGCCGCTTATGCGGAGGAAAGTCCGGGCTCCATAGAGACACGGTGCCGGATAACGTCCGGCGGGGGCGACCCCAGGGATAGCGCCACAGAAACGAGACCGCCCGCTGGTTCGCCGGCAGGTAAGGGTGAAACGGTGCGGTAAGAGCGCACCGCGCGCCTGGCAACAGGCTCGGCATGGCAAGCCCCACCGGGAGCAAGACCGAATAGGGGCGCAGCGGCCTCGCAAGAGCGTCGCAGGGACGTCTCTGACCCGCGCCCGGGTAGGTTGCTTGAGACGGCCGGCAACGGCCGTCCCAGAGGAATGGCCGTCACGCGCGCTCTGCGCGCCATACAAAACCCGGCTTATAGGCCGGCTGGCGAATTTTCAGGGAAAAGCGTTGGTGAGCCTCGGTCCTGATGGACCGAGGCTCACGTCCAAAAGCGCGCTTAGCTCAACCGCCCCGCGGCATGGGCGAGCATCGTATAGACCTTGCCGGTTTCCGAGGTGAGATACGTCCGCGTCAGCGAATCGTCGCGATCGTCGCGACCGACATCCGCCAACAGGCGCTCAAACTCCTGGATATAGCGATCGACCGTGCCGCGGAATTCGTTGTCGGCACGATAGCGGCGGCGGATTTCCTCGAAGGTCTGGGCGCCGCGGCCGATATAAAGCCCACGCGCGAAGGCGCCGCTCTCGCCGCTGCGGTAGCGATCCCAGGCATCGGCGATGGCCGCGTGATCGACCATCCGCGCGATATCGTGCGAGATCGTCTCCAACGGCTCGGAAGCGGCCGGGCTGCGGCCGATCGGCGGCAGACGCGGCGTGTCCTCCTGTGCCGGGCGGCGCGGCTGCTCATCGCGCGAGGCGCGGGCAAGCAAATCCGAGAGCCAGCCGGGACCGCGATCGTTCGGCGCCGGTTGGGCCGGACGCGCCGGGGCGGCTGCCGGTCGCGATGGGCGCAGCGGATCGGGACGCGGCTCGCGCGCCGGTTCAGCAGCGAAGCGCGCCGGCTCGGGCCGAGCGGGCTCCGAGCGCCGCGGTGCGATCTCGCGGCTCGAGGGCGAGGCCAGTGGATCCGACAGATCATAGGCATGGCCGGACCGCGCGACGATGTCGGTCAATTCGTTCAGAGCCTTGATCTGATCGGCGACCACCCGGCGCATGGCCGCGGTCTGCTCGGCCGTCTCCTGCGGCAAGGTCACGGCGTTGCGGCGCAGTTCCTCGCGGGTCGATTCGAGTTCGCCCTGGATCTCGCGGGCAAGGCCGCGCATTTCAGCGGCCGCCGCCTGGAAGCGCGCGGTCGACTGGCCGAAGATCTCTTCGATCTCCGAGCTTGCCTGCTGATAGGCGGATTGCAGAAGCTGCGTGGTGCGATCACGCTCGCTGGTGATCGAGGCGCGGATGCCGCCGAACTGGCGCTCAACCTGGCTCGCCGTCGATTGCGACGTATCGGCGAGGAACGAGCCGATCTCATGCGCCCGCGCTTCGGCGCGGCGGAACGCCTCTTCGACGAGGCCCGAGAACGAGGTCATCACCGCGTCGAATTCCTCGCGCCGGGCCTGCACGTTCGACAACAGGCTTTCGAGCGCCGAGCGGCGGTCGTTGAGGCTGTGGTCGAGTTCCGTCTGAGAGCGCGACAGATCGACGGCGGCGGCGGCAAGCGCCTCCTGCTGATGCGCGATCGTCTCATAAAGCGCCTGCGCACTGCCGATGGTCGTGCCGGCATTGGCGCCCAGCGTCTCGATCTGCTGGTTGATCGACAAGGTCGCCTGCTCGAACTCGCCGACGCGCGCCGCCAAGGCGGATTCGATCGCGGCGAAGGCGGCCTGCGCATTTTCGACGGTCCGTTGCACGGCCGTGCTCTTCTCGTTGAGCGCGCCGATCGCTTCGCCCATGCCGGCGCGGACCTGCTGATGCGTCGAAACCAGCGCATTGACCGAAGCCGTGACGCCCGTCGCCAGCGCATTGTTGAGACCCCGCGCCGACGTTTCGATCGCCGACGTCAGTTCCTCTTGCTTCTGGCCGAGCCGCTCGACGAGGTCGGTGCCCTTGGTGTCGAGCACGTTATGGATCGCGTCCGAACGGGCGCTGAGCGTCTCATGCAACGTGCCATGGCGCTCGTCGAGCGACGTCTGCAGGTCGGCGAGCCGAGTGGCCAGTGTCGAGCCGATCTCGTTGACGCGGCCGGCAAGGACGGTGCCGATCTCGGCGATCCGGCCGGCGAGTGTCGTATCGAGATCCTTCGACGCCTGGCTGAGCAAGGTGCGCAGAGACTCGGCGCGGCCGCTGAGCAGGCCTTCGAGTTGCCCCGACTCATGATCGAGCGCAGCGCTGATCGTGCCGGTGTGATGAGCGAGCGTATGATCGATCTCCTGCGCCCGCGCCGCCAGATTCTCGGAGAGTTCGCGGCCACGCTGATCGAGATCCGACGTGACGAGATCGAGCCGGCCCACGATATGTTCTTCGAAGCGGGCAATGCGGCTGTCGAGCGTGCTGGCGATCTCGCTGGCGCGCACGCCAAGCACTTCGTTCACATCCTGCGCCTGATCGGACAGGGTCTGCGCAATCTCCGTCGCACGGCCGCCAAGCAGGCGGTGGACCTCGTCGGCCTTGACCGCCAGGGTCTGGGCGATCTCGGTTGTCCGCGTGCCGAGCAATTGATCGACTTCCGACGCCTTGGCCGCGAGGAGCAGCGCGATTTCCGCCGCGCGGCTGCCCAAGGCCGTGTTGATCTCGCCAGCGCGCGAGTCGAAAACGGTGTTGATCTCGCTGGCCTGGGCGCCCAGCGTCGCGCTGAGTTCCTCGGCCCGCGCCGCGAGCGTCTCGCCGATATCGGTGGTGCTGGCACTCAGCAATTGACGCGCCTCGTCGGCCTTTTCCGTGAAGCTTTCGGTGAAGGTCGCAACATGCTGCGCGAGCTCGGCGTTGATCGCTTCGGCACGGGCTGCAAGCGTCTCGCCAAGATCAGCCGTGTTGGAATTCAACAGATGGCGCAGTTCCTCCGTCTTTTCCGTGAAATTGTCGGTGAAGGCGACAACATGATGCGCCAACTCGGCATTGATCGCTTCAGCGCGCGCGTCGAGCGCCTGGGTCACATCGCGATTGCCATCGCTGAGCACGCGGGCGATCTCCAGCGTCCGCGCGGCAAGCGTCTCATGCAGCGTACGGGCGCGTCCATCGAGCGCCGAGTCGATGCGTTCGAGCAGACCTTCGAGCGAGTCGGCGACCTGCTGGACTTTGGCCGAGGCCCGCGCGTCGAGGTTCTGCGTATGCAGGGCAAAGACGTCCGCGGTGCGATCGGTATGTTCGGCAAGCTTGCGATCGAGTTCGCCGCCCTGATTGTCGAGGACGCTCTGCAAAGTCTCGAAATGCGACCCAAGCCGGGTTGCGAGCGCATCGGCGTTCTGGCCGAGCCGTTCGGCAATGTCATTGCCCTGCCCCGCGACCGCCTCTTCAAACCGCGAAAGCCGCTCGGCAAGCGTCTCATTGATGCGCTCGCCATGCGTTGCGATGGCGTTGATCGCATCGCCTGCGGTGTCAGCGAACCGGTCATTCAGCGTGCCGGCATGATAGGCGAAATTGTCGAAGGATTCCTGTGCCGTTGCGGCGAGCCGCTCGTGCATTTTGTCAGCATGGCCGGCCAAGGCGCGTGACGATTCTTCCAGCACAGCCGCGATGCGGGCACTGGCATCCTCGAGCTTCTGGGCCATTTCAGCCGCGACAGCCTCGCTGCTGCTGCGCAGGCTGGAATCGACATCGACGAGCTTCAGTGTCAGGCCTTGCGAGATTTCGTCAAAGGCCGACGTCGTGCCGCTGAGATGTGCCGCGGCGCGTTCGGTGGCTTCGTCGAGTTCACGAACGATATTGGCGATCACCGCCTCGCCCGAGCCGCGCAAATGCTCGTCGACCTCGCCGAGGCGCTGGGTAAAGCCATGCGCCAGTTCGTCGGTCGCGCGCGCGATCGTCGCGTCGACCGAGGCTCGGGTCTGCTCGAGCCGGCCAAGAATCTCGCCACCCTGCGCGGCGAGCGTGCCAAGCAGCTCTTCGGCTGCGCTGGCGATCGAGAGGCGGATTTCCTCCGCCGTCGCACCAAGCGAACCCGTGACGCGGTTGCCGGCGCCGTTGAGGCTTTCCGTCAGGCGCCCCGCGGCGACATCCAATTCCTGGGTAAAGGAATCCTGCGCGCCGCCAATGGCCGAGCGCATGCGCTCGCTGTTGGCGAGCATCGATTCACGCTCGGTGTGCAATTCATCGACGAGGGAGCGGATGCGGCGCTCGTTCTCCGAATAGGAGCGTTCGAGATTGGAAACCTCGGAGCGGACCAGCGTTTCAAGCTCGCCGGCGCGGGCCAGAGCGCGCTCGATGCCGTCGCCCATGGAGACGATCTCGCGGCGGATCGCTTGCGACAGCGTGACCATCTGGTCGCTGGCAATTGTCTCCGGCGCCGAGAGCCGCATGGCGATCTCGACCATCGAGCGGGCCGTCAGGCGCATTTCCTGCGCGCGGCGCGCCAGAAGCGCGGTGACGAAAAAGAAGACGACGGGGCCAAGCGCGATCAGCGCGAAAATTCCGGTCTCCGGCCGTATCGCCGAAACACCCGGCACGAGATATTCGGCGCGATGCGCGCCGAAATAGAGCGCCGCGATGATCAGCCAGACCAGCGACAGAACACCGGCGACGATCAGCGGCGCCGCGCTCGGCTTCTGATTGAGCGCGCGCAGGATAGCGCCGACAGAATGACGATCATCGTTCGCCGGCGTGGACGAAGGCTGAAGGTTGGCACGGTTGGCGCCGAATTCGCCCTGCCCGGCGCCGGGCTTGGACTCGGACCGTTTCGGCGCGAACAGGGGATGCTCCTCGACCTCCGGCAGCCGCGGCGCCGCCGAACGTTCGAGATCAGCAGCCGACGGAGCGGCCGGATCGAACGACGGGCCCTCAGGGTACCGCTTCATGACCTTGGGGGTTTTGTCGGGGTCCGAGGCCTTGGGAAAGATCGGCGTCGAAATCTCCGGCGCTTTATTCTCGTCGGCCTCGGGCGCGCTTGGAGAGAGGTTTAAGGCCTCCTCAATTGCCGACAGCGCCGCAGCCGCCGGATCCTGCGCCTTGTTGGACGTCGCCATGATAACCTCTTACGCAAACGGGGGAATACGCACCCGACACGGAACGCAAACGGGCTCATGCCGCCCGCCCGGCGGCAAAAACGCAAACATTCCATTAACCAAGGGCAGTCTACATCCGGGCTCAGTCGATTGAAACCGCGACTGCCAAAGGTTTGGAAACGTCGTTAACGCGGCCTTCACCATAATCGGAAAGATTTGCCGCGAGGCCGGCGCTGCCCGCGCCGCCCCTCAACTTGTCAAGCAAAATCCGTACGATGGCAAGCGGCACATGCAATGGGCGTGTAATTCCCTGGGGATGGAATCGGGATGAACGGCCTTCAGCCCACCGCCGACGGCAGATCCGCGATGGCAGATAGCGCGGAAGGCTCCGCGCCAATACTCGATATTGCGCATCTTTCGGCTCAAACTTGTGGCGATCAGGCGCTGCAACGCGAGATTCTGGCGCTTTTTATCGGCCAGACCGGCGAAATTCTCACAGCGCTCGGCGACCCGGCTGCCCTGCCCGCCGCCCGCGCCGATCTCATCCACAAGCTCATCGGCTCCGCCCGGGCGATCGGCGCCTGCGATCTGGTCGCGACGGCAGAAGCGGCAGAGGCCGGGTTCCGGGCCGGCCATTCGGCGCCCAGCGCCATTCAAGACCTGCCGACGGCCGTCGAGAGAGCCCTGTCGGCGGCGCGGACACACCTCGCCGCTCTGGCGCGCGGCGGCTAGCGGCAAATTGCTGCGCTGCAATAAATGACGCTACGAACCCTGCATTTTGCGGCAAAATTTCAATGGCCGCAAAGACAAGGCTGTTCATTGCGCAAGCTCTTCATTAAGAAGACGCGCAATCCCACCTAGAACCCACCCTCCGCAGAGAAAACAGCAATGGTCCACATCACCTTCATCGATTCGTCTGGCGAAAAGCGAAAGGTCGAGGCCGAAGAAGGCTCGACCGTGATGGAGGCGGCGATCCGCAATTCGGTTCCCGAGATCACCGCCGAATGCGGCGGAGCCTGTGCCTGCGCCACCTGTCACGTCTACGTCGATGAAGCTTTTGTTCCCTTGACGGGCGAGGCCAGCCCGCAGGAAGAGGACATGCTTGATTTTGCCTATGCCGTGCAGCCAAATTCGCGGCTGTCGTGTCAAATCAAAGTCACGCCCGAAGTTGACGGCCTGGTCGTCTCGACGCCGGCGCGCCAAGGATAATCCCAAAAGGATAATCCCCAGAGGATCGTTTCCTCCGCGCCTTTCCCGCGATGATCGCCGCGATCGATGCAACCGCCGCGCGCCTGGAGCGCCGGCGAAGACGCGAATTTCAAGGAGCCTTTTATGGTAGACAATATAGAGACCGACGTTGTCATCGTCGGCGCCGGACCGTCCGCTCTCTTTACGGTGTTCGAACTCGGCCTGCTCGATATCCGCAGCCATCTGATCGACATCCTGCCGCGCGCTGGCGGCCAATGCTCCGAGCTTTATCCGGAAAAGCCGATCTATGACATTCCCGGCCATCCGATGGTCACCGGCGCCGGTCTTGTCGACAATCTGCTGGCGCAGATTGAGCCGTTCCGCCCGACCTTCCATTACGATCAATTGGTGACGGAGCTCGAAACGCTGGGCACGCCCGAGGCGCCCAAGTTCCGCGTCAAGACCGATGCCGGCACGACCTTCACCTGCAAGGCGGTGATCGTTGCGGCGGGCGGCGGTTCGTTCCAGCCGAAGAAGCCGCCGATCGACGGCATCGACGCCTATGAAGACAAGTCGGTCTTCTATGCCGTGCGGAAGATGGAAGCTTTCCGGGACAAGAACGTGATGATCGTCGGCGGCGGCGATTCTGCGCTCGACTGGACGCTGAACCTGCAGCCGATCGCCAAGAAGCTGACGCTCGTCCATCGCCGCGACGAGTTCCGCGCCGCCCCGCATTCGGTCAATGCGATGCGCGAACTGGTTGCCGCCGGCAAGATGGATCTGCGTATCGGTCAGGTCGTCGGCCTCGCCGGCGCGGATGGTGAATTGACGGGCGCGCATTTCAAGGCCGGCAAGGATGAGCCGGTCGAGATCGCCGTGGAACGGCTGATCCCCTTCTTCGGCCTGACCATGAAGCTCGGCCCGATCGCCGAATGGGGTCTGAACCTCGAGGAAAACCTGATCCCCGTCGATACGGCGCAATTCGAGACCAATGTCCCCGGCATCTTCGCCATCGGCGACATCAATTATTATCCGGGCAAGTTGAAGCTCATCCTCTGCGGCTTCCACGAAGGCTCGCTCGCGGCGCAGAAGGTGCATCGCTACGTCTATCCGGACAAAAAGCTGACCTTCCAGTACACGACCTCCTCGACGAGCCTGCAGAAAAAGCTCGGCGTGCAATAAAGAAGGGCCGGCGCAAAGCCGGCCTTTTCTTTTTGAGGCGCGGGTCGACGCCTCGCAGCCCCCGACATGATCCAGATCAATTACGCGGGCTTTATTCCGCGCCACGCTTTGCGCCTTGATTCAGGCTGCACAGCGCCGGCGAGGACACATCATGACATCAAGCCGCGAACCCGCGCGAGGCGAACTGGCGAAGACCCTCGCTGAGAAAAGCCGCGCCTGCGACTATTGCGAGCTGCGCAATCGCGGCTTCTGCGGCCGCCTCACCGAAGCGCAGCAGAGCCTCCTCGCCGCTAAGTCGCGGCTCGCGACGCTCGATGCGCACAAGACCCTGTTCTGCCAGGGCGACGAGACGGATCACGTCTATGTCGTGCGCAACGGCCTGCTGCGGCTCTACCAACGGCTGCGCGACGGACGGCGCCGGGTAATCGGCTTTGCCAAGCCCGGCGACCTGCTGCTTTTTCCCTTAAGCGCGCACAACGATTACGGCGCGGACGCGCTCGATGCGGCGTATCTCTGCCAATTCCGGCGCGAGGATTTCATCAGCTTTCTGCGGCACGATCCGGACCTCTGGGGCGCATTGGCCGTGACCGTGCATGAGGACCTGCTGCGAGCGCGCCGGCAGGTGGCGCTCATCGGCCAAAGGCGCGCCGAGCCGAAAGTGGCGCAATTCCTCCTCACCCTGCATGAAAGCTATGCGCGGCCCAACAGTGAGACGACGCTCGTGCCGGTGCGCGTGCCACAAGCCGATATCGCCGACTTTCTCGGCATGACCGTCGAGACGGTGAACCGCACGCTGGCGCGCTTCGTCCGCGACGCGATCATCAGCATCGCCAAGCGCGGCATCGATTTCCTCGACCTGCGCCGGCTCAAGACGATCGCCGAGAGTTCTTAAGCGACTGCTCGCCTAGTCCTTGCGCTTATCCTCGGCCTTCTTGTCCGACTGAAACAAGAACGGCGCGACATCGCCGATGCCGGGCGGCGGCTCGACCGCGAAGGGCATGGGACGGCAGACGGCCATCGCGGAAAGGCCAACACGCGCCGTCAGCATGCCGTTCAGAACGCCCTCGCCGAGGCGTGCCGACAATCGCGCGGCAATGCCGTGCCCAACGACTTGCTGAATGAGCGAATCGCCGATCGCAACGCCGCCGGTGATCGCGAGATGCGCGCCGACCGAACGGATCAGCTTGAGAAAGCCGAAGAAGCCCGGCCGGCCGCCATAGATTTCCGAAATCCGCCGCACCAGCCGCAGCGCCTGCGCGGCGACGAAGAGGACATCGACCAGCGCCCGCGGCGAGATTGCCGTCACCATGGAGACGCGCTTGGCAGCACTGGCAATCTCGCGTGCAACGTCCCGGTCGAGCGGCAGCACGAGATCGCGCTCGGCGATATCGATGAGATCGCGCCCATCGACGATCTCTTTGGTGAGATCGAGGAGATTGGCGCGTACCGCGGCGCTCGACCCGCGCCGGGCTTGCAAGGCCACGAGCCCCGTCACGAGGCGGCGCGCCGAATCGCGATCGTCATCCGCGCGCGCCGCCGCAAAACTCATATGCATGTGGGCGATCTTGCTTTGCCGGGCGATGCTCCAGATCTCGCGCCCGGCCATTACTGCGAGCGCCAAAAGCGCGAGGCCGCCGAGGCCGAGCGCGGCATAGCCCAAAGCCTTCGAACGCGCGAAGAGGTCGGCGACAAGCGCGATGAGCCAATTGCTCAATGCCAGCAGAATGAAGCCGCCCGCGGCCGAAACGAACAGGCCACCCCAGGACAGGAGCGCGCTTTGGGTGATGCCACGCCGCTGCGCTGTTTCCACCGCGCGTTCGGCCGGGTCGAGCGGCGCGCCGGCTTTCGCGGCTTCGGCCTCGACAAAATCCTCGACCGGCTCAAGCGTGAAGGTCTCGCGCGCGGGCTCAGCGGCGCCCTGCCCTTTGTCGAGGCGAAAGGCCTGCGGCTTGATGCGTGCTTCAGTCGCCAATTCGCGCCCTCAACAAGTTGATCGCCGGCTTATCCGATATCTCATTCTTTTAATCGCATCGGATTTGTCCGAAAACCGCTTCGCACTTTTCGGTCCGATGCTTATTCAAATTTGTCGCCGAGCAGGAATTGCAAGGCGCGATCGAGACGGATGTGCGGCAGCGGCAGGGCCGCCCCGGCGGCATCGCGCTGCGCGATCGGCGGCCGGAAACGCACAAAGCGATAATCCGCCGCGCGCGGATCGACGATCCCCATATCGCCCGAAAAGACCGCATCCGGATCGCGCGGCAGCTCGCCAGGGAAGATCGCCGCCTCGGTGCGGCCATCGAAAATCTCGTCGCCAATGCGCTCGCCTGCCATCGGAATGCCAACGACCGCGGGCAATGCCGAACCGCCGCGCCCGACATTGGCCTCGCGCGTCGCCCGCACCGCGGCAAGCGCCACGACATCGATCGTCGCACCGACATTTTCCGAACGCGCGATGGCGCGCGCCGTGAGCCGGCGCAGGATGGCTTCGAGCCGGTCGTGACTGACGTGATTCAGATGATCCGCCTTCGTCGCCGCAAACAGAATCTTGTCGATCCGCGGCCGCAGCAAGGTGGTGAGCAGCGTGTTCTTGCCGGTGCGGAAAGCGTTCAGAACCTCGGCGAGCGCCTGTTCCAGATCGCGCACCGCAGCGACGCCGGCGTTCAAAGCGGCAAGCACATCGACCAGGACAACCTGCCGGTCGAGTCTCGCAAAATGATCGCGGAAGAACGGCCGCACGACATGATTGCGATAAGCGTCGTAGCGGCGCGCCATCATGCCGGCGAGCGATTGCGGATCGATCTCGCTGCCCTCCGCAAGCGGCAGCGGCGAGAAGGTGAGCAGCGGCGAGCCTTCGAGATCGCCCGGCATCAGAAAGCGCCCCGGCGGCAGCGCCGAAGCGGAGATCGGCTCGGCACGGCAGGCGCGCAGATAAGATGTGAATAGAGCCGCGGCTTTCTGCGCGACGCTCTCGTCCGCGACAGCGGCTGGATCGAGACCCGTCACATAGGCGCGCCATTCGGCGGCAAGCGGCGCGCGGGCCGGCGTCAGACTCGCATCGAACGTATCCTGCGACCAGTGCTGGTAGGATTTGCCGAGCAGCGGCAGATCGAGCAGCCATTCGCCCGGATAATCGACAAGATCGATCGTGAGCTGCGACGTGCGCCGGCCGAAGCCTGTCTCGCGCTCGAATTCGAGCGTCAGCCGCAACTCAGAAATCCGCCGCGTCGAGTCCGGCCAGGCGCGTTTGTCGGCGTCGCCGCCAGGACCGGTCAGTGTCGCGATATGGTCTTCGTAAGCAAAGCGCGGCACGGCATCGTCGGGCTGCGGCTCGATCATGCCGCGCACCAGACGGCCGTCAGCATGCACGCGAAAAACCGGCAGCACGTTTTTGCCGCCGAGTGCGGCGACGCGCGCCGCAAGCGTCAGGTGCTGCACGAGGGCCGTGACGAAGATCGTCTTGCCGGCGCCGGAGAGACCGGTGATGCCGAGCCGCAGCGGCCGGCCTGACAGCGATTCCGCGAGGTTTTGGATCGCAAGCCCTGCATCGAAGAGAAAATCAGCGAGAGAGGGCAAGGGCGATCCTCAATCTTCCGCCGCGTTCATTTGGCGAGCGCCTGGCGGGTGACAAAATGTTCGAGCTGGCCGCCGCCGCGCCGGGCCTTCTGCCAGGTATCGACGTCGAAATCGATCACCGCGAGCGCCGGCGCCGGAAAATGTCCGCGCATGCGCACGAGCTCCGCCTTGTTGCCATGGCCGGCGAGTACATGCGCCAGCTCCGCAAGGCCCGGATTATGCCCGACGATCAGCAGAAATTTTGCGTCGGTCGGCGCCTCGGTCACGACATCTTCCAGCGTGCGCAGATCGGCGCTGTAGAGGCGCGGCATATAGTCCACGGCGAAGGTTTCGCCGGCGCCGCGTTCGAGGCCCGCAAACGTCTCCTTGGCCCGTTTGGCGGGCGATACCCAGGCAAGATCCGGCCGCAATCCCGTATCGCGAAAATAGCGGCCCATCTTTTCGGCCATCTCCCAACCGCCGGGCGTCAGTTCACGCTCCGCATCGGACTCGTCGGTGAGCGGAACCGCTTCGGCATGGCGCAGGATTGCTAAACGCAGCATAAGGAGAGACCGGGGCGTGGAAACCAGCCGGTCGCCCGGCACCCCTATTATCCCTTACGGCGAGCGTGTTGCAAAGCCGCAACCCCAGGGGGCTTAGAAACGGCCGCATTCGCTGGCAATCGCCTCGCGGATCGAAGCCTGTAATTCGATCACGATTTCATTGCTCTCGGAGGGGAAGGCCGTCGCATCGAGCTGGCTGCACGGGGCAATCAGCCGCAGACTGCTGGTCGCGAACAAAGCATCGGCCCGCGAAAATTTCTCCAGCGGCAGGGAGCGCTCGGCGACATCGAAGCGCAAGCCATGTGCCTTGGACAAGACATAAGCCCGCGTCGTCCCGGCGAGCGCGCCGTCGCTGAGCGGCGGCGTCACGAGCTGACGGCCGAAGACGGCAAAGATATTCGCCGTCGCAAGGCAGGCGACGCGGCTGTGCGTGTTTTCGAACAGAACCTCGTTCGCGCCGCGGGCCGAAGCCTGCTCCAAGGCGATGACTGCATCGAGATAGGGCAGAGCCTTGATACGCGAAACCGGCGAGGTCTCGTTGCGCCGGATCGATGTCGTACCGAGCTTCAAGACCGGAAACAGCGGATTGCGCAACGGTGTTGCAGCGCCAAAGAGAAATGGCTCGGGATTTTTGGGAAACGACAATCCACGCGGACCTGGCCCGCGCGTGAGCGTCAGGCGCACGGCGCCGTCACCGACCGCTTCGGCGAGCGCATCGAGTGCCGCCTCGGCGATCGTCTCATCGAAGGGAATGCCGAGGATTTCGGCTGCATCCGCCATCCGGTCGATATGCGACTTACGGCGAAAGATACGCCCGTTGCGCGCCAACGACGTATCGAAAATCCCATCGCCGAGATTCAGGCCGCGATCCGTCAAATCGAAAGAAACGACTGACCGCTCTCGTAACGCGCCATCAAACCAAAACACGCGGCTTTCTTTCCACTGCAAGGCGCAAGAAATTAGCGAAAAGAGCGTGGCCAAATTCAGTCAAAATCGATTCCGGATGGAACTGCACGCCATAGACAGGCGCCGAGCGGTGCGAAAGTGCCATAATCTCGCCTTCCTCGGATACGGCATCAACCGAAAGTTCGGTTGCAAGCGCCGGCGTGGGCTCGACGATCAACGAATGGTAGCGTCCGACAACCAGAGGCTGCGGTAATCCCTCAAAAAGACCCGTGCCGCTGTGAGTCAACTTTGACGTGCGCCCGTAAAGCGGGCGCTTGGCCGGCGCGATCGTCCCGCCGAAGACTTCGCCGATCGCCTGATGGCCGAGGCAGACGCCGAGGATCGGGATTTCGCCGGTCAATTCTTCGATAGCCGCCTCTGAAATGCCGGCATCGCGCGGCGTTCCGGGACCCGGCGAAAGCACGACCGCGGCGGGTGCGGCACGCCGGATCGCGGCAATGTCGATCTCGTCATTGCGCCGCACGACAACCTCGCGGCCGAGCTCTTCGAAATAGCGCGCGACGTTGAAGACGAAGGAATCGTAATTGTCGATGACCAGGACCTGACCGCTCATTGCGCAGCTTCTTCCAATTCCTCGGCGGCGCCAAACGCCTCGAACAGACGCTTCACCTTCACCTCCGTCTCGGCATATTCGGCAACGGGATCCGACAGGCTCGTGATGCCGCCGCCGGCGTGCATCGATGCCTGGCCAGGCTTCAGCACCGCGGTACGGATAGCGATGTTCATGTCCATCGTGCCGTCAAAGCCGATATAAAGAATCGAGCCGCAATAATAGCCGCGCGAGACCTTTTCGATGGCATCGATGATCTCCATGGCGCGGCGCTTTGGCGCGCCGGTCACCGAACCGCCGGGAAAGGTCGCGGCGATGAGATCGACGATGTCCTTGCTGCGCGCGAGCTCGCCCGTCACCACCGACACCAGATGGTGGACATTGGCGTAGGACTCAAGGCCGCACAACACTGGCACTTCAACTGAACGCGGCTCGCTGACGCGCGAGAGATCGTTGCGCAGCAGATCGACGATCATGATGTTTTCGGCGCGGTCCTTCTCGGACTTGATGAGCGCCTCGGCGCGGCGCGCATCCTTGGCGGGATCGGGCGAGCGATTGATCGTGCCCTTGATCGGTCGCGTCTCGATCGCACGGCCGCGCTTGCGCAGCAGCAGTTCGGGCGAAGACGAGGCGATCGTTGTCTCGCCGAGATTGAGATAGGCGGCAAACGGCGCCGGATTGGCAGCGCGCAATTTCTCATAAAAGCCAAAGGCCGAGAAATCCTCCGGCAGCCGCGCCGAAAATTTTTGCGCGATGTTCGCCTGGTAGATATCGCCGGCGAAAATATGCGCCTGCACCCGCTCGATCGCCGCATGATAGGCGCTCGGCACGAAATTCGACGTCCAGCCGCGAATAGAAGGCGTTTCCGCCGCAGCCCGCGCCGGCAGATCTAAAAGGCCAAGCAGATAATCGATCCGCGCCGCCGCCCGTGCCTCGCGCGCCGCACGCGCCGTCTCCGGCAGACCAGAGGAAAAGACGTAGGCGCGCCGCAGCAAATGATCGAAGGCGAGCACGAGATCGTAAAAGCCGAGAGAGACTGGCTCCTCCTGCGCGAGTGCATGATGGCCGCCGCTGAGACCGTCAAAGTCCCAGCCGAACTCATAAGGCACGGCGCCGATCACCCCGCCCTGAAACGGCGGCAGGGCCGGATCGGCGGTAAAGGAGAACCGGGCGAGGAGATCGCGCAGCGCCTGCTGCGGCGCGGCGTCGAGGGCAACGCCGTTCCAGGCGGCACGGCCGCCGATTGCGGTAAAAGTGCCGAATGGCTCCAGGCCGATGAAGGAATAGCGCCCGAGCTTCGGCTCGAACATGGCGCTGTCGAGAAAAGCAAAGCCCGGCCGCTCGGCGAAGGCGCGCGCGACATCGAGTGGCTCGCGCCACGCCAGCTCATGAATCCAGAGTCCGTCCAGCTTTGCCGTCACGTCATATCCCGCCGGAATCGGCGCCTTGTCCCTATCACCATCGCGGGGAACTTGAAAACCGAGAGGGATATGTGGATTCCGGGGCGGTTGCGCAATCGCCGCGCTGGCGGTGGCGTGACTTTGCAAACCCGGCCAGTCGCCATACCATAGGTCATCCGGCCGATTTTTCCGTGAGAGCTTTGCGATGTGGCGCGTCGTCTTAAGACCGGCGCTTCTGTTCCTCTTGCCCTTCCTGCTCTATGCGGTCTGGCTTCTTCTGCGCCGGACGACGCCTTTCACCCGCGATCGCTGGGGGAGAGGTGTCGTTTCGACCTTGACGCTTTTGGGACTTGCCGCCGCCGTGACCGGAATGCTCGCCTTCGGAATTTTCGCCGACCGGCACCTTGGTGCTTATGTCCCGGCCCATATCGAGAACGGCGTCGTCGTGCCGGGTCACATGCAATGAGTGCTGTCGAGATCGCAGCGCCTGCCGCCGCACAGGCCTTGCTGCAAAGTCCTGAACTGTTTCGCATCCTGGCGCTGCTCGATGCCGACGGCGAAGAGGCTCGCGTGGTCGGCGGCGCGGTGCGCAACGCCCTGCTCGGCCGCCCGGTGAAGGAATTCGACATCGCCACAACGGCGACGCCGGAAACCGTCGCGGCCCGCGCGCAGGCCGCCAATCTGCGCGCCGTGCCGACCGGCCTCGCGCATGGCACGGTCACCGTGATCATCGACGGTCACCCTTTCGAAGTGACAAGCCTGCGCGAGGATATCGAGACGGACGGCCGCCATGCGGTCGTGCGCTTCAGCCGCGATTTTGCCGCCGACGCACAGCGGCGCGATTTCACCATGAATGCGCTGTCGCTGACCCGCGCCGGCCGCCTCTACGATTATGTCGGCGGGCTCGACGACATTGCCGCAAAGAAGCTGCGCTTCATCGGCGATGCGGCGGCGCGGATCAAAGAGGATTATCTGCGCATCCTGCGCTTCTTCCGCTTCTCGGCCGGCTATGCGGAAGGCCCGCTCGATGCCGACGGGCTCATCGCCTGTATCCGCGCCCGCGACGGGCTCACGCGGCTGTCGCGCGAGCGTGTGCGCAACGAATTGCTGAAACTCCTGAGTGCCCCCCGCGCGGGCGAGGTCACGCGCGAAATGTCTCTATCCGGTCTGCTCGGACCGCTCGTTGCCACAGCGCCCAATCCCCTGCGGCTCGAGACTCTGCTGCATTTCCGTGCCGGTGAAGACTTGGATCCGATCCTCAATCTCGCCGCGCTCTGCCTCAATCTGCCGGAAGACGCACACCGCATGCGCGAGAAGCTGCGCCTCTCGAATCCGGAGCACCAGCGCCTGGTGAAGGCCGCCGAAGCCTTCGAGACGCTGCACGGCCTCGACACGCCGCCGGACACGCATGGCCTGCTGAAACTGCTTTATCAAAACGGGCGCCGCGCCGCCTGCGATGCGCTGATGCTCGCCGCGGCGGAAGCGCGTGGTGACGAAGCGCCGTGGCATAAGGCGCTCGGCTTTCTGCGCGAAGTCAAAGAACCGCGCCTGCCCTTCTCCGGCGAGGAGCTTCTCAACCGGGGCATTGCCAACGGCAAGGCGGTGGGCGATGCCCTGGCGCTTTTGGAATCGCGCTGGATCGATGCGGGCTTTCCGGAAGAGCCAACAAAACTGAAGACGCTGCTCGACGAGGTGACGGCGGCCGGCGGCGCCTAGATCCTCAACGGCCGCCTTCCTTGGTCTCGCCGAAGATGCCTTTGTATTCGCGCGGCGGCGCACGCCAATATTGCGGCGGCGCCTGGACCTGGCCGCCGAGGGCCGCGGCCGCATGCCAGCCCCAGCGTGGATCATAGAGCATGCCGCGCGCCAGCGAGACGAGATCGGCCTTGCCGCTTGCGATCACTGCCTCGGCCTGCTGCGGGTCGGTGATGAGGCCCACCGCAAATGTCGTGACGCCCGTCGCTTCCTTGATGCCTTCGGCGAAGGGCACCTGATAGCCCGGCCCAAGCGGGATCTTCTGCAACGGCGAGACGCCGCCCGAGGAGGCATCGATCCAATCGACGCCGCGTCTCTTCAATTCCGCGGCGAAAGCGATCGTCTGTTTCAGATCCCAGCCGCCCTCGACCCAATCGCTCGCCGAGACCCGCATGCCCACTGGCTTTTCCGCCGGAAACGCCGCCCGGACCGCCTCGAAAACTTCGAGCGGAAAGCGCATCCGGTTCTCCAGCGAACCACCGTATTCGTCGCTGCGCTGGTTCGACAAAGGCGACAGAAATTCGTGCAGCAGATAACCATGCGCAGCGTGGATCTCGAGCGCATCGAGGCCCAGCCGGTTGGCGCGCGCCGCGGTGGCGGCGAAGGCCGTGCGGATGCGTTCAAGCCCCTCTTTGTCGAGCGGCTTCGGCGGCAGTTCGCCCTCGCGCTGCGGGATCGGCGACGGGGCATAGGCGATCCACCCGCCTTCGGCGAGCGGAATTTGCGCCCCGCCGTCCCAGGGCACATGGCTTGAGGCCTTGCGGCCGGCATGAGCGAGTTGCATCGCCACTTTGATTTTCGAATAAGCGCGGATCGCGGCAAGCACCGGCTTGTACGCCGCTTCCGTCTTATCGTCCCAAAGCCCGAGATCGCCGGGCGTGATACGGCCATCCGGCTCGACCGACGTCGCCTCGATGGTCACCATGGCTGCGCCGGAGAGCGCCATCGTGCCGAGATGGATCAGATGCCAGCTATTCGGCTCGCCATTGTTCTCGGCCGAATATTGGCACATCGGCGAAACGACAATGCGGTTGGCGAGCTCCATGTTGCGCAGTTTGAGAGGCGCGAACAGAACGCTCATGGGAACTTCCTGATTAGGCCGCCTTTTTCGTTGCCATGGCGGCGAGCGCGCGGAGAATGGTGCGCGTACCTTCGAGCCGCTCGGATGTCTCTTCGAAATCGCGGATGAAGACAACGCGCATATCGGGCCGCACGCGCGCCTGCGACCCCTGCTCGGCAACATAGCGCACAAGGCCCTGCGGATTGGCGAACAGATTTTCGCGGAAGCTCAGGGTGACGCCCTTCGGCCCCGCATCGACCTTCTCCACATTGGCCTTACGGCAGAGCGCCTTGATGGCGACGAGCGCCAGCAATTGCTCGACCTCGCGTGGCAGCGGCCCGAAACGGTCGATCATCTCGGCCGCCATAGCCTCGATCTCGGCATCGCTCTCGAGCGTCGAAAGGCGGCGATAAAGCCCGAGCCGCAGATCGAGATCGGCGACATAATCCTCGGGGATCGTCACCGCCGTGCCGAGCGTGATCGTCGGCGACCAGGCCTCTTCGACCGGCTCCTCGATGCCGGACTTAAGTGCCAGCACCGCTTCCTCCAGCATCTGCTGGTAGAGCTCGTAGCCGACTTCCTTGA
>Ga0153954_1000765_pt1 | contig 22120 bp, 22 predicted proteins | sample TSFL038MetaG_FD_102277 | JGI IMG/M metagenome (GOLD analysis project Ga0153954, IMG submission 102277) | Attine ant fungus gardens microbial communities from Florida, USA - TSFL038 MetaG | ecosystem: Host-associated > Fungi > Mycelium > Unclassified | place: USA: Florida, Wekiwa Springs State... | reverse complement strand
GGTTCTAGCGAGGAGCATGAACCCGATCCCATCCCGAACTCGGCCGTTAAACTCCTCAGCGCCAATGGTACTATGGCTCAAGCCCTGGGAGAGTAGGTCGCTGCCAGGCCTGCCAAGGACAAGGAAAACTCCTCTTTACGTGTCACGAATATAAAAACGCCGCTTCCACTTGGAAGCGGCGTTTTTTTGTGCATGGATCCTGCCGCGGAATCCCAATCGGCGCCATAGTCCGGGCTCTGCCGGTTCCAGTTCATTTCTCATTCATTTCAAAATCCGTACGCAGTCTTCCCCTAAAACTAAAGTCGGCCTCATTCCCAAGGAGACTCCCATGCGCCAGTTTCTTCGTCCCGTCGTGACCGCGTTGACCATTGCCAGTGCGGCCGCTTCGCTCGCCCTCGTTCCGACCGGCGTCGCGCTGGCGCAGCAGGGCGGCGGACAGCAGATGCAGCTCAAGCAGATCGCGCTGACGCAAAAGCAGATCGACGGCGTCGTCGCCGCGGAAAAGGACATGGATGCGATCACGTCCAAGCTGCAGCCGAACGCCAAGCCCGATTCCAAGGTGATCGCCCAGCTCGAGGCCGTCGCCAAGAAAAACGGCTTCGCCAGCTATGACGAATACAACAACGTGATGGACAATATCAGCCTGGTCTTCGGCGGCATCGATCCGGCCACGAAAAAATACGTCGGCTCCGAGGCCGTCATCAAGGCTCAGATCGCACAAGTCCAGGCCGACAAGAAGATGTCGGCGGACGACAAGAAGCAGGCGCTCGACGATCTGAACCAGGCGTTGAAGCAATCCGAGCCCGCGATCGAGAACAAGGGCAATATCGATCTCGTCGTGAAGAACGTCGACAAGCTCGCCGCGATCATGGGCGAGGACCAGCAGTAACAGCCAGCAGCCAAAAAGCCTCGGAGAGAAATTCTCCGGGGCTTTTTTTGTCGCTCCGCCGATCAAGTGCGTGCGCGCATGCGCATCATGAAACGGTCGTAGTGAGCGGTTCGCTCAGGTGCCGATGGGGCGGGTCGGAAAGCTTGAGGAGATCGCGGACGCCGTTGCATTCCTTGTCAGCCCCCGTGCGGGCTACATTACCGGCGCGAATTTGAGGCTCGATGGCGGGCTGTGGCCTGGACTTTAGACCTCCAGCGGCCGATTCCGGTCACGCGCTGAAAAATGCGCAGTGATCTTCCGAAAAGATCATGCACAATCGGGAATCCGGGGCGCGATGGAGATTTATCTTCATGCCGTCCCGCTCTCGTCAACGACAATAAACATCGGCAGGGAGCCCAAGAGAATGACGGCCAAGAAAGTAGTGGTGGCAGGCGCCACGGGGCTCGTCGGCAACGCCGCCTTGCGGCACTTCGGCGCATCCGGCGGCGCCGAAGTCGTGGCGCTATCGCGGCGCAGGCCGCGCGACCTCTATGGCGCGCGCCATGTGGCGCTTGATCTTGCCGATGCCGCACAATGCGCCGCCGTCACGCCGGAGCTAAAGGGCACGACGCACCTCGTCTACGCCGCGCTCTATGAGGAGCCCAATCTGGTCGACGGCTGGCGCGATCCGAAACAGATCACGATCAATGACAACATGCTGCGAAACCTGATGGGCGCGCTCGAGCCGGTCGCGCCCTCGTTGAAGCACGTTGCGCTGTTGCAGGGCACGAAAGCCTATGGCGTCCATGTCCGCCCGCTGACGGTGCCCGCGCGCGAGGGCCGCTCGGAAATGTACGAGCAGCCGAATTTCTACTGGGCGCAGGAGAATTTTCTGCGCGACCTGCAGAAGGGCAAGGCCTGGCACTGGAGCATTTTGCGCCCGGTGCTGATCGTCGGGCTTGCCATGGGCGGCGCAATGGATTTGATCCCGCCGCTCGGCGTCTATGCGGCAATGTTGCGCGAGCAGGGCCGGCCGCTGGATTATCCCGGCGGCGCAGCACGGGTCGCGCAGGCCGTCGACGTCGATCTCCTGGCGCGCGCCATCGCCTGGTCGGGTGAGGCGGAGACCGCGCGCAACGAGGCCTTCAATGTCACGAACGGCGATGTCTTCACGTGGGAAAATATCTGGCCGGCAATTTCAGACGCGCTGGGGATGAAGCCGGGCAAGCCCGTGCCGCTGTCGATGGCCAAGGAATTTCCAAACTGGATCGAGCCCTGGGAAGCCCTGCGGCACAAGCACAATTTGCGTTCGCCGGGCCTGAGGGAGTTCGTGGGTCTGTCGTTCCAATATGCCGATTACAACATGCGATATGGCCACACCGAATCCGGTCCGCCTTCAATCGTCTCAACGGTGAAGATCAACCAGGCTGGCTTCACCGAGATGATGGACACCGAGGACATGTTCCGGAAATGGTTCAGGCAGGCCCAGGAGAGCCGGCTGCTCCCACAAGGGGAGAGGTGAAGCGAGCCGGCGAATAGAACAATTTAGCAAAAACGCCGTCGTCAACGCGTGTACGCCGCTTCCATCGCCTTGCGGGTCTTGATGGTGTCGTTACCCGCGTCGTATTCGACATCGCTCCAGCGCACGACTGCGCCATGGGCGACGTCGTTCTTCAGCTTCACGCGATGCGCCAGGCCGATCGGCAATGCGCCGGCCTTCAGGCTTGCGGCCGCCGGCATCAATTTGCCCCACACCGTGTAGCCGCCTTCGCCATCGAGCATCTCGCCGGCGCGCAACTGGCGTTTGGCGACCGCGGCGACGTCGCCCCGGAAGCCATAAGGCTGCCCGGTCGGCTCCTTGCGCAAAGCGGCCGACAGGATCGAGATGTTCAATTCCAGTCCGATCAGATGATACGGCTTGTACATCGCTGCAAAGCGCCCGCTGGCGTCGGTCTTCAAGCCGTATTGCTTGAAACAATCGGCGGCATAGTCGTTCGGCGCTTCCAGCACGGCATACACGCCCCAGCGCAGATCGCGGAACGCCGGCCGGCCGTCGCGCTCCAGCGACGACACCACTTCGACCAGGCCGGATTTTTCCAGCACGCCGCCCTTGTCCTGCGGCCGCATGATATGCGGCAGGTCGTCGACACCGCAGGGCGGAAACAACAGGCCGCCCGTGGGCACGTCGAGGCTGCAGGCATTGGCGATCGCCGCCATTTCGATGGCGGATTTGGTGCCGTCGAGAAACGAGTTGAACATCTGCGGATTCATCCCGGCCGACTGCGCTTCACTTCTGGTCAGGCCGTAATGCTGCCAGACATCGTCCGGCGTCACGTCGTGATAGGCGGGGAGATATTTGGTGCCCTTGCCGGCCGCGACCACGTGAAAGCCGGTCGCGCGCGCCCAATCGACGATCTCCGCCGTTAACGCCGGCTGGTCGCCATAGGCGAGTGAATAGACCACGCCAGCCTTCCGCGCTTCCTCGGCGAGCAGCGGTCCCGCCAGCACGTCGGCTTCGACATTGACCATCACGATATGCTTGCCCGCCGCGATCGCCGCGCGGGCATGGCGGATGCCGACCCCGGGATTGCCGGTCGCTTCCACGACGACCTCGATATTGCCGGAGGTCGCTTTTGCCGCGTCGGCCGAGAAGCTGGTCGCCGCAATCCGCGCTTCGTCCCAGCCGACGGTCTTGCACGCTTCCTTCGCGCGCTGCGGGTCGAGGTCGATGATGACCGGCACTTCGAGGCCCGGCACATGCGGCACTTGCGAGAGAAACATCGAGCCGAATTTGCCGGCGCCGATGAGGGCGACGCGAACGGGCTTGCCGGCGGCATGGCGGGCTTGGAGGAGGCGATAGAGATTCATCGGAAAGCGATCCATTCAACGATAGCGTCATTCCGGGCGCGAGGCTGGCGCGTCGCCCCGGAAAGACAGGAATAAACTACTCTGCCGCCTGCTTCGGCGCACGGGCGAGCCGCAGCAGCGCGTCGTCATCCACGGTCTCGATCGGTGTGAAATCACGGTGTGCGATGTAATCAGGCCGCGTCGGAGTGCGGATGTAGTTCGAAACCGCATTCAGCGTCAAATACACGATCTTGCGCGGATATGGCGTGATGTTGCCGCTTGAGCCGTGCACCAGATTGCCGTGGAACATCAGCATGCCGCCGGCCTTGCCGGTCGGGGCGACGATGCCGCCCTGTTTCACCAGCCGCGTCACGGTATCCTCGTCCAGCGTCCACAGCGGATAGGACGTGGTTTCGCGATCGTGCGAGGCCTTCAGATCGCCGGCGTTCTGGCTGCGCGGCACCAGCATCAGGGGGCCGTTGATCGGCATCACCTCGTCGAGGAAGATCGCGATGTTCATCGCGCGCGGCTCCGGCATGCCGTCGTCACGCTTCCACGTGCCGTAGTCCTGGTGCCATTGCCAGACATCGCCGGTGAAGGCCGCCTTGGCGTTGATCTTGAACTGATGCATGTAGACCTTTTCGCCGAAGACCTGCTCGATCGGCTCGATCATGCGCGGATGCGCGCCGAGCACGCCAAAGGCTTCGTTGTAGAGATGCGCGGCAAAGGCGGTGCGCGGCGCCCCGCTCTTCTCGCGCCAGACTTCGGGCCGGTTGGCGTCGTAGATGTTCTCCGCTTCCTGCGCCAGGAAATCGACTTCCTCCCGGCGGAACAGCTCGGGCAGGAACAGCCAGCCCTCGCGGTTGAAATGCTCGATCTGCTGTGGCGTCAGTTTCATGGTGCTTTCCTCCTTCTCTTGATTTCGCTTTTTTGATTTCGTCCTCGCCCCTCATGGTGAGGAGCGCGGTACGCGCGTCTCGAACCATGAGGCCCGCAGCCCTTTTAGTGTCTCGGCCTCATCCTTCGAGACGCCGCTTCGCGGCTCCTCAGGATGAGGGTCGTTCATCACGCCGCCTTGCCGATCTCCCTCAATCTCTGTTCCGTCCGCCGTCCCGCAGTCAGTGCATGCGCCTGCGCGGCGCTTTCCGCGGCCTTCGCATTGCCCGCGAAAATCTCCGCGGCAATCGCCTCATGCTCGCTCCAGGCGCTCTCGCGATAATCGAGCTCGGTGAGCACGGTCGCCATCGAGCGGCGCATATGCGTCCATTGCGGCGCGATCATCTCCTCGATCGCGGGATTGCCGGCGAGGTGATAGATCGCGCCATGAAAATCGACGTCGAGAGCGATCAGGGTCGAAAGCGGCGATTGACGGTCGATCGTGCGTCCCGCCTGCAGCGCTTTTTCAAGCCTCTCGCGCGCCGCGGCATCGGTCCGGACGCGCTCGGCGGCGAGGTGCGCCGCGAGTGCGTCGATCGCGCTGCGTACCTCATAGAGCTGGCGGATGCGTTCGGGGTCGAGCTGCGTCACTTCAAAGCCGCGCCGGCCGCTTTCAGCCACCAGTCCCTGCCGGTGCAAGAGATGCAGCGCATGCGAGACCGGCTGACGCGATACGCCGAGCTTTTCCGCGAGCTCGTTCTGCCGGATGCGCTGCCCCGGCAGCAGCGTGCGATCGGTGATCGCTTCCAGGATCCGGGTATAGGCCTGGTCGATCAGGTTCGGAGCTGGATCGAGCGGGATCATGCCGGTCGCCCTTCGGAATACGGAATGCCGTATTCGAAACGCTAGAGCGAGGACCGGAAGTGGTCAAGTGTTTCCGTGGCCCTCACGCCCTAAAAAATGAGCCAGACCTGCCGACTTTTGGGGCGAGTTTTGGTGATCTCACCCGCCCCGAACGGAGGCCGGGGGCGGTTCGTCGATCATTTCTTCTTCCCCGACTCCTCCAGCATCCGCGTCATCAGATAGAGCCGCGGCACGATCGAGTTGGTGTCGATGAACTCATCCTTGGCGTGATAGCCGAAACCGGCGAGGCCAAAGCTTTCGACCACGACCGCCTTGCCGCTGCGGTTGGCGTAGCCGGCGTCTGTGGCGCCGCCGGTCATGTCGGCAATTTCGAGCTTGCGATCGATTTCCGCATAGATCTCCTGGCCCTGCTTCGCCAGCGCCCGGCCGCGGTCGCTGGCGACGAAGGGCGGCCGGCCCGGCTCGATCGTGATGCTGGTCTCGGTGTCGGGCACCAGCCTGTTCTTCGCCTTCTCATCCAGCGCGGCCTGCAACTTCTGCACGCCGTCCGGAATCGTCACGCGGATGTCGGCGCCGGCGACCGCATGTTCCGGGATCTGGTTGCGCACGGTGCCGGCCTTCGCCGTGGTCCAGTTCAGCTGTGTACCGGGAATCGATTTCGCGATGTCCTGGGTTTGCAGCAGTTGATGCGCGAGCTCGATCAGCGCGTTGCGGCCGCGCTCCGGCGCCGCGCCGGCATGCGAGGCGCGTCCGGTCACTTCCATTGTCCCGGTCGCAGTACCGCTCGCGCCGAGCAGCAGTCCTTCGTGCGATGCCACCGTCGGCTCGCAGGACAGCACCACATCATGCTGATCTGCCATTTCGGAAATGAATTCGCCCGAGCCGATCGACCCGATTTCTTCGTCCGGATTGAAGATCACCGTCAGCCTGGCGTAGTCGCGCCAGCCCTGGTCCTTCAATATCTGCAGTGAATGCAGCACCACGGCGATGCCGCCCTTGTCGTCGGCGATGCCGGGTCCATAAATCTTCTCGCCGTCGACCTTGTAGGGCTCGGTCGCGAGAATCCCCTGCTCATAGACCGTGTCCATATGCGCGATCAGCATCAGCTTTTTCGTGCCCGTGCCTTCGAAATGCCCGATCACGATGTCGCCGCCGGGGCCACGCGACACCTTGCGCCGCTCCGTGGTGGCGCCGAGCGCCTTCAGCCGCGCTTCGGCAAAGTCCGCCATTTTCTTCACGCCCGCGACGTCGGCCGAGCCGGATTCGATCAGCACCATCTGCCGCAGCGTCTCGATCAGGGCCGGCTTGGCCTGTTCGGCAGCGGCTTTCAGCCTTTCATCCGGCGCGGCAAACGCGGGTGAAAGAGCGACGCCGACGAGACCGATGGCGGCAAACGATGTGGCGAGCAGTTTCATGGCATTTCTCCTTCGCGTCCCGGCAAGCACGCCGCACGCTTGCAGGAAAGCTAGCATCGCGGTGTGACCGAACCAATGCGCGAAGCTGTATGGCGCTCATCGCTCGAAGATTTCGATCTCCATGCGGCGGATCTCTTCGGCCTCCGCGATGCCGTCGATGCCGGATATCCTGTCGCCCGTAAATGCCAGCCGCACCACGATGCGGAGCTCGCCGCCGAGGATGACGGCCAGCGCCAGCGCGCCGTCGGCCAGCGCCACCCGCGCCGTCTGTGCGCGGCCCTTGAAGGTCTCGGCCACGGCCGTGGCCCCGCGGATTTCCGCCAGCGATCCGAGCCGCACCGCGGCCTGATCGGCGCGAAACACGACATCGGGATCGAGCACGGCCAGAAGCCCTTCGAAATCGCCATTCCTCGAGGCTGCCACGAAAGCGTCGACGATTGTTCGCTTGCGATCGAGATCGGCGTCCACGATGTGCGGCGTGCCCTGCACGCGCCGCCGCGCACGGCTTGCGAGCTGCCGTGCGGCTGCCGGCGTGCGGCCGACGATCGGCGCGATCTCCTCGAAAGGCACGGCGAACATGTCATGCAGCACGAAAGCGAGCCGCTCGGCCGGCGCCAGTGTTTCGAGCACGACCAGCAGGGCCGCGCCGACGGAATCGGCCATCTCGGCGTCATGCTCATGCGTGTCATAGACCATCGCCTCCGGCGTCTGCGGGCCCATCGGCTCCTCGCGGCGCGATTTGCGCGAGCGCAGCATGTCGAGGCAGATCCGGGCGACCACCGTGGTCAGCCATCCCCGAAGATTGCCGATCTCGCCGCTCTCGGAACGGCTCAGCCGCAGCCACGCCTCCTGCACGGCGTCGTCGACCTCGGCGGTCGATCCAAGCATCCGATAGGCCACAGCGCGCAGATGGTCCCGGTTGGCCTCGAATTGCTCGGCGCAGAAATTTTTCTCGTCCATCGGTCACATTCCCTGATCGCGATCCGTCATGGCTTTGACGAATGAAACCCGGCCGGTGTGACAGCAATCGCCCGGCCAGCGTCAAAATAGTCAACCTGATGGAGCCAACAATGATGCAAGCCCGTATGAAGCACCCCGTGATGGTCGTTCCCGATGCCCTGAAGCCGCTGCAGTCCCTGAGCGTCCTCACGGAACAGGGCCTGCCGAAGAAGCTTGTGGAACTCGTGCATCTGCGCGCCAGCCAGATCAACGGTTGCAGCGTCTGCGCCGACATGCATTCGAAACACGCGCGGAAAGCCGGCGAGACCGACGAGCGGCTGTTCACGGTCGCGGCCTGGCGCGACACGCCCTACTTCACCGAGGCGGAACGCTCGGCCTTGGCGCTGACGGAAGCGCTGACGCGGTTGAGCGACAGTGCCGATCCGGTGCCGGATGCGATCTGGGACGATGCGGCAAGGCATTACGACGAGACCGAACTCGCCAACCTGCTGCTCGCGATCGCTGCGATCAATGTCTGGAACCGCCTCAACGTCGCGGTGCGGCAACCGGTCGGCGCGTGGCAAGGTTAGCCCGCCAGAAATTCCGACACCACTCGGCAAAAACCCTCCGGGTCCTGCTCGAACATCCAATGCCGCGCGGCAGGAATTTCGGCGGTTGTCGCGCCGGCGATATGACGGGCCATGACCCGCCACACCGTGCCGAGCGAGCCGGTGGTGTCGGCGCCGCCGATCAGGAGCGTCGGTGTCCTGATGGCGAGCACGTCCGCCATGCCGTAGGGTTTGCGCGCTTCATGGATCTGGCCGAGCAGCGTGAAGGCGTTGTCGCGGAGCTGCTGCTTGGCCATGGCCGGCACGTGCCGCCAGGCGCCCTCGCCATCGATGCCGTCGACGAAGTTTTGCACGGCGCCTTCGATATCGCCCCCGCGAACCTTCTTGACAGAGGCGAGCACGCGCGCGGCCAGCGGCGACGGCGTGCCCGGCACAATGGTCGGATCGAGCGTCGTGTCGAGATCGCCGCCGGGCTCGGCCAGCACCATCTTGCGCAACAGATCGGGGCGCTGCTGCGCCACGCGGAAGGAGATGTGCCCGCCGCGCGAATGGCCCATCAGGTCGACCGGCCGCGGTTCGATCTGCTCGATGAAGCTGATCACGTCGGCGACATGCTGCGCCATGCGGTAGTCGTCGCCGACGCCGTCCCAGTGCTCGGGAAAGAAATGCCGCAGGCTGACCGAGATCACGCGGTGCCGTCTCGACAGCGGTCCGAGCACGGAATACCAGGTGCGGAAATCGCCGAGCGTGCCGTGCACGCAGACCAGCGGGTGGCCCTGTCCCACTTCGAGATAGGCCATGTCGTAGCCGTTGACGCGAATGGTCTGCATGGTCAGCTCGCCAGGAATTCCAGTACGATTTCGGAAAATTTCTGCGGTGCCTGCTCGAACATCGGATGCGTCGCGCGCGGGATCATCGCGGTCCTTGCGTTCGGCACATGCGCGGCCAGCGTGTGCAGCACTTTCGGCAGCAGGCCCTTGGTGTTCTCGCCGCCGATGAACAGCGTCGGCGTCCTGATCGACTCCGCGTCCACTTTCGAGAACGGGCCGCGCTCGTCGCGAACCTGGCCGATCAGCGTCATGGCGTTGTCGCGCAACGGCTGCTTGAAGAGCGCCGGCAGCCGCGCCCAATGGCCGGGACCTTCGAGTGCATCGGTGAAGAAGGCGAGACCGCCATCGACGTCGCCGGCCGCGATCTTGTCCGCAGCCTGCTTGAACCGAGCCAGCAGCGGCGAGGGACCGGGCCGGTAGTCCGGATCAAGGCTCTCATCGAGCTCGCCGCCGGGCTCGGCGAGGATCAGCTTGCGCAGGAGATCCGGCCGCCGCTGCGCCACACGGAAGGAAATATGGCCACCGCGGGAATGGCCCATCAGGTCGACCGGGCCGGCCTTGAGCTGCTCGAGGAACGCAATGACGTCATCGACATGCTGCGCGATCGAATAGGTATCGCCGACGCCGTCCCAGTGATCGGGGAAGAAATGCCGCAGGCTGACGCAGATCACGCGGTGCCGCTTCGACAGGAGGCCGGTTACGCATCCCCACACGCGAAAATCGTTGAGCGAGCCGTGCACGCAGACCAGCGGCGGGCCCTCGTGGGCTTCGCCCACCTCGAGATAGCGCATGTCGTAGCCGTTGACGGGAAGAGTTTGCATTCGGGAACTCGCAGAAAGGCGCGCAGGGGGCGGGAACAGCTGTGCAAGATTCCCGGAATCCGGGTGGATCGCAATAGTTTCCAAGCCTAGATTCCGCATCAGACCTAGACAGGTGGCATGAGACATTTGGGGCGCATGATTTGGAGCCAGCCATGACTGATCAGCATTTCTGCCTGTTCGACACCGCGATCGGCCCTTGCGGCATCGAGTGGGGCTCGCACGGCATCAACGGGGTGCAGCTGCCGATGGGCGGCGAGGACAAGACCCGCGCACGTATCCGCCAGCGCCGCGGCGACATCGAGGAGGCCGCGCCGACCGCCGACGTGCAGGCTGCCATCGACCGGATTGTCGATCTGCTTGCGGGCAAGCCGGACGATCTCAGGGACATTCCGCTCGATCTCGACGGGGTGCCGGAGTTCAACCGCGGCGTCTACGACATCGCGCGCTCGATTCCGCCGGGCAAGACCATGACCTATGGCGACATCGCGAAAAGGCTCGGTGGCGTCGAGCTGTCGCGTAACGTCGGCCAGGCGCTCGGGCACAACCCGTGCCCGATTGTGGTGCCCTGCCATCGCGTGCTCGCGGCCGGCAACAAGCCCGGCGGTTTCTCCGCCAGGGGTGGCGTGTCGACGAAACTGAAGATGCTCGCGATCGAGGGCGCGCAGGTCAATCACACGCCGAGCCTGTTTGATTGAGGCGGCGAACCGTGCGCTCTTGATCAGTTCGTAGGGTGGGCAAAGGCGCGAATGCGCCGTGCCCACCGCGCTTCAGTGAATTCGTCGGGCATGGTGGGCACGCGGAGCCTGTCATCGGGCGCGCGTTCGCGCGACCCGTTAGCTTGCCCACCCTACAAATTCTCTCAAACCATCTCGCAGGTGAACCCATTCCCCTTGCGCTTGATCCTGCCGGATGATGGCGAGGGGAAATGCGCGGTGCAGCACAGCGTATCGGTGTCGCAATAGCGCTCCAGGAAGCTGCGGCGCGTCACCGCCGACTGCTTCGGATCGACGTCGAATTTCGGCGACAGCTCCGGATAGAGCGTCTGCAGCGGCGTGTGCATGAGATCGCCGCCAAACACCACATCATCCTTGCCGCGGCCGAAGGTGAAGGCGACATGGCCGGGCGTGTGTCCCGGCGTCGGCAGGATGCGCCCGTGATCGCCGAGCGCAAAATCAGGGGTCACGATCTCTGACTGCTTCGCCTCGACCACCGGCAGCACGCTGTCGGCAAACGGGGGAACCTCGGCCTTGGCATTCTGCTCGACCCAGTAGTCGTATTCGCGTTTGGCGAAGACGTAGCGCGCCTTCGGGAAGGTCGGCACCCAGCGGCCGTTTTCCATCCGGGTGTTCCAGCCGACGTGATCGACATGCAGATGCGTGCACATCACGAAGTCGATGTCGTCGACGGAAAAGCCCGCGGCCTTCAGCGCGCGCATGTAGGCATCATCCGTCTTCATGTGCCAGTTCGGACGGCCGGGGCGCTGCTTGTCGTTGCCGATGCAGCTATCGATCAGGATGGTGTGATGCGGTGTCTCGACGATGTAGGACTGGAAACACAGGATCAGCGTGTCGTTGTCGTCGAGCGCGCCGGCTTTCTTCATCCACGCCCGATTTTCGGCGAGCCGCTCTGGCGTCAGCTCGGGAAGCAGATCGAGCGCCGGAAAGAACGGCGCTTCCTGCTCGATGATGCGGTGGATGGTGAGATCGCCGGTGGAGAATTTCAAGCTCATCGCGCACTCCCTTGAATTACGCTGCCGGCGGCACCGAGATCTTCACCGATGGCCGCTCCAGCAACTTCTGGTGAAATTTGTCGAGCTTTGGATAGGCCTTGCGCCAGCCGCAATCGGCAAAGCGGAAATCGGCGTAGCCGAGCACGCAAACAAGCCCGATCTGGGCCATGGTGAACGGACCGTTCAGCACGTCGTCGCGCGCCTCAAACCGCGCCAGGCCGCTCCATACCCGGTTCCAGTGGTCATCCGACCACGCCTTCCAGCGCATCGCCTCGGGCCGCACCATGGCCTCGTAGCGGCAGAGCAGCATGGAATCGAGCATGCCTTGCAGCAGCGAGTGGTCGCTCTTCACCTTCCACCGGTTCGGGCCGTAATCGGGGATCAGCGAGCCGCCGGCGATCTCGTTGAGATATTCGACGATGACATAGGAATCGAGGACGACGTCGCCATTGCCCAGAATCAACACCGGCAATTTCTTCAACGGCGTGATGCGCTGATAATCGTCATTGGCCTGGCCGGGCGCGACGGTGGCCGGCACCAGTTCGATCTTGTCGATCAGCCCAAGCTCGATTGCGGCGATGCGTACCTTGCGCGCGAACGGCGAGGCCGGAGAGTAGGTGAGTTTCATGATATGCCCCTTGAAGCTTAATCGTCATTCCGGGGCGATGCGGAGCATCGAACGCGGAATCTCGTGATTCCCCGATGCGCAATTGCGCATCTGAGGTCTGGTCCTTCGGACTATCCCGGAATGACGGTGGGTAAAAACGGCGCGTCGCGCAGCCCCTCACGCCGCGACGATCTCCTGGCGCTGTTCGCCGAGGCCGTCGATGCCGAGCGTGACGACGTCGCCGACATTGAGGAAGGTCTGCGGCTTCATGCCGAGGCCGACGCCGGGCGGCGTGCCCGTCGTGAGAATGTCGCCGGGCAACAGCGTCATGAACTGCGAGACGTAGGCGATGCACTTGGCCATCGAGAAGATCATGGTCGAGGTGTTACCGGTCTGGCGGCGCTGGCCGTTGACGTCGAGCCACATCCCGAGCTTCTGCACGTCGGCGACTTCGTCCCTGGTGACGAGCCAGGGGCCGAGCGGACCAAAGGTGTCGTGCGACTTGCCCTTGGTCCATTGGCCGCCGCGCTCCTGCTGAAAATTGCGCTCGGAGACGTCGTTGCAGACACAGTAGCCGGCAACATGATTCAGCGCATCGGCTTCCGACACGTATTTGGCCTTGGTGCCGATGATGGCCGCGATCTCGACTTCCCAGTCGAGCTTGGTCGAGCCGCGCGGCTTCTCGACGGCATCGTTGGGGCCCGACAGCGAGGTGTTGGCCTTGATGAAGAAGATCGGCTCGGTCGGGATCGGCGATCCCGTCTCCTTGGCGTGGTCGGAGTAGTTCAGGCCGATCGCGACGAATTTGGAGATGCCGGTCACCGGGGCGCCAAGGCGCGGCTTGCCCGAGACGGCGGGGAGGGACGAGGGATCGATCGCGGCGAGCTTCTTGAGGGACGCGGGGGAATAGGCCTCGCCGTCGAGGTCCCGAATGTGTCCCGAAAGGTCCCGCAACTGGCCGGATTTATCGATCAGGCCGGGCTTTTCCGCACCCTTATCGCCGAAACGAACAAGCTTCATTTTTGGTCACTCCCTTGGGAAAGCTTGGATTTACATCGGGCTTTTACTTGGCACGCTTCATGGAACAGCCGGGCCGGAAATTCAACTGCCGGCTGGCCTTGCATTGCTGCCCCTCACCCTGAGGAGCCCGCATTTGCGGGCGTCTCGAAGGGTGAGGCCACGGTTGGGGCCTCATGGTTCGAGACGCCGCTCGCGCGGCTCCTCACCATGAGGATCTACAGCGCGATGAATTTAAAAGCCTCCCCGTCGCGCTTGAGATGGCCGGCATTGTAGTGCCCGCCGATCACCAGTGTCGGCGTGTCGGCGAAGCGCGAGAACAGCTCCCGCCGCGCCACCACCGATTGCTTGGGGTCGGAATCCGCCGTCGACGACCAGTCGAGATGCGCCATCTGGCAGGGATGATGGGCAACGTCCCCCGTGAGCAGGCCTGCCTCGCCGTCCGACTGGATATGGATGCTCATATGGCCCGGGCTGTGGCCGGGGGTCGGGATCATGCTGATCTCGTCGGTCAGTTTCGCGTCGCTTGCGATCAACTCGGCCTTGCCGGCGTCCATGATCGGCTTCACGGAATCGTTGAACACGGCCACATGCGCGGGATCGGCGCTGTGGTCGCGCCAATAGTCATATTCGGCTTTGCCGAACACGTAGCGCGCGTTGGCGAAGGTCGGCACCCATTTGCCGCCGACGAGCCTGGTGTTCCAGCCGACATGGTCGACATGCAGATGCGTGCAGAGCACGGTGTCGATACTGTCAGGCGGGAAGCCGGCGGCGGCGAGCGTCTCCAGGAACGGGCTGTTGCGGTTGTTCCAGGTCGGCACGTTGCGGCCCTGCTTGTCATTGCCGAGCCCGGTGTCGACGACGATGCGATGCTTCGGCGTCTCCACGACCAGCGAATGGATCGACATTTTCAGCCGGCCCTCTTCGGTGGCGAAATGCGGGATCAGCCAGGGCAGCTCGCGGATTTCCTCGTTGCTCGCGAGCGGCAGGATGAAGCGCGTGGAACCCACCGTCTCGAGCTCGACCACCTTCGTGATTCTGACCTTGCCGACCTTCCAGGGCATTCCAATATTTCCTCCTCGACGTTTCCGTGCCCCGCACCATGCGGGTTTCCGCCTCAGGGCGCAAATGGATCATGTCGCGCGCGGGCGCGTTGTTGGATGAGTCGGGAAGGGAGGCTGCATGCCAGATCTCGCGATTTCAGCAGAGAAAGTCGCCTTTTTGATCGAGAAGGCGCGGGAGTTCGACGTCAAGGAGATGGATGCTGATCCGGATTCCGGCTCGAACCCCAGCGATGACGACGCCATCGATGTCCTGGAGGATAACGGAGGCGATCCCGTCGGGGCCGAACTCGGCAGCTTCATCCGGACGCTGAACGAGGACGAGCAGGTCGATCTCGTCGCACTGATGTGGCTCGGCCGCGGCGAGGGCACCATCGACGAATGGGACGAGTTGCGCAGCCGTGCCGTCGAAGCGCGCAGCGAATACAGCAACGCGCGCTCGGAGACTGCACGTTATCTGCTGGGCGAGCCGATGCTCGGCGATTTTCTTGCCGATGGGCTGGACGCTTTCGGCATCGATTGGACGGACGAAGAGACCAGCGCGGATTCCTCGAGCCCGAGCGAGCGGAGCGAGGACGGTCGCATCCGCGGCTGATCCGTTTTTCTTTTCCTTCTCCCCTTGTGGGAGAAGGTGGCGCGGACGAAGTCCGCGACGGATGAGGGGTTCTATCGGCAGACTCGCTCGCGGAGAGAACCCCTCATCCGGCGCTTCGCGCCACCTTCTCCCGCAAGGGGAGAAGGAAGAGCCGGCGGACAAATCGATTCAGCAAAACTAATCTTGCCTTACCGCGCGCAGTCGACGATGACGGTGCCGAGCTTGTCGCCCTTCTCGACCGCAAGATGCGCCGCTGCCGTCTCCGACAGCGGGAATTGTCCGGCGACGTTATGTAGCCGCGATCCCGCCGCCAGCCATTTGGTGATGTCGGCTTGCGCGGCCGATAGCAGCGGCCAGGGCAGCGCATACAGCACCAGCGTGCGCAGGTTGATGCATTTTCCCATCAGGTCGCGCATCGGCACGGTCGGCGTGCGGTTGCCGTTGGTGGCATAGACCGCGATGGTCGAATTGAGGGCCATCAGCTTCAGGGTGGTAGCGATGTTGCCGCCGAAATCGACGTCGACGACGTGATCGACACCGCGCCCGCCGGTGAAGGCGAGCGCCTTCGCAACGACATCGTCGTTCCTGTAGTTCACCACGAGATCGGCGCCGGCGAGCCGCGCCTGTTCGGCTTTCGGCGCCGAGCTCACGGTGGCGATCACCCGCGCGCCGCCCCATTTCGCGAACTGTACCGCATAGTGTCCGACCGCGCCGGCGCCGCCGGTGACCAGCACGGTCTTGCCTGCGATCGGTCCATCGGCGAACAGGCTGCACCATGCGGTCATCGCGGGGATGCCGAGCGTAGCGCCTTGCGCGAACGACAATCGATCCGGCAGCGGCATCACGAGCTGCTCGGCCAACGCGATATATTCCGCCGCCGTGCCGAAAGCCCTGCCGTTGCGCTGGCCGTTGAACAGCCAGACGCGCTGGCCGGCTTCAAGCCGCGTCACGCCATCGCCGACCTGGTCGACGATTCCCGCGCCATCGCTGTTGGGAATGACGCGCGGGAATTCCATCGCGCTGTAGCCGCCACCGCGGCGGCCGACATCGGCCGGATTGACGCCGGAGGCCTCGAGCCGGACCCGGACCTCGCCCGGACCGGCCACCGGCGTCGGCAAGTCGCCGAAGGTCAGGACCTCCGGCGCCGGGCCACTGCGCTCGTACCATACGGCTTTCATGCTGCTACAGCGTGCCCGGGCTGCTACAGCGTGCCCGGGAAGGCGCCGCCGTCGAGCAGGATGTTCTGGCCCGTGATGAAGCCGGCCTTCGCTCCGCACAGGAAGGCGCAGGCGTAGCCGAACTCGTCGGGGTCGCCGAAGCGGCCGGCGGGATTGAGCTTGGCACGCTCGGCCATGACCGTCTCCACCGCGACACCGCGCTTGTCCGCTTCGGCCTTGCCGGTCGAGCGCAGCCGGTCGGTCTCGAACGGTCCCGGCAGCAGGCCGTTGATGGTGACGTTGTTGATCACGGTCTTGCGCGAGATGCCGGCGATGAAGCCGGTGAGGCCGGCGCGGGCGCCATTGGAAAGGCCGAGGATATCGATCGGCGCCTTCACCGCGGCGGACGTGATATTGACGATGCGGCCGAACTTGCGTGCCATCATGCCGTCCACGGTCGCCTTGATCAGCTCGATCGGCGTCAGCATGTTGGCGTCGATCGCCTTGATCCAGTCGTCGCGGGTCCAGTTGCGGAAATCGCCGGGCGGCGGGCCACCGGCATTGTTGACGAGGATGTCCGGCTCCGGGCAGGCTTTCAGCACAGCCTCGCGTCCCGCCGGCGTGGTGATGTCGCCGACGATCTCGGTGACGGTGACGCCGGGATGCGCCTTTCGGATCTCGTCAGCCGTCGTCTTCAATGCTTCCGCGCCACGCGCCGTCAACGTGACATGGACGCCCTCATTGGCGAGAGCGATTGCGCAGGCGCGTCCCAGTCCCTTGCTCGATGCGCAGACGATGGCGCGGCGGCCCTTGATGCCCAGATCCACTGTGTCTCACTCCCGTATATGGCGGATGATTTTGCGGGCACGACTTTAGCCAGCCGCAGCGGCTTTGGTAAGGGTGGGGGCCTCGCCAAAATGCATAACTGGACGCGGCAGGATGCCCACGATCGCGCTTTAGATACGCTGTTCGCGTTTCAGGCGGTCGATGGCGGCCGTGACATTTGGCGGCAGCGACTGAAATCCCCGCTGGGCTGCGGCGGAGAAGATTGGCCGCAGCTGGGAATCCCTGAGGAAGGCAGGCTGCCGGTCGACGGGGATGAGCTTGTCGAACACCACCACCACCGAGGTCGCGATCAGGCCGACGCGGACCGCGCCGAGCACGCCGCCGCCGAGCCGGTCGAGGAGGCCGGGGTCTTCTCCGACAGCGTCGTCCACCATCATGCGCGCGAACTTCCCCAGCACCATGCCGATGATGAGAAAGGCGCCGAGGAAGAAGCCCGCATTATGGCCGAGGGGCGAGGAAGAGGCATCATCCAGCGGTGGAACGTACGACATCACCCACACCGCGATCGGCATCGCGAACAGATAGGCCACGATGGTGATGGCGCTGCGCAACAGCCCGGTCACGAAGCCGCTGAAGATGGCAACGACCAGCCCGATCATGACGACAAGATCGAATACGTTCATCGCGAAGACGGCCTTTGGCTCGCGCGAGCAGGTTCCCGATTGCTAAAATCGTCTGTATTGATGCGTTCACGTCAGCAGGATTTCGCCAGACCTATTTGACGTCGGTAAAGAAACCATCCTCGCAATCGATGCATCTCAAGGTTTATATCGATAGTTTGCTCGCGTGCTGTCCGCGCCTCACCTCGTCATAGCTTGCGGGTTTCAAATCATCAGCCCCGCATCTCCGCCCGGATCATATCGGCGGCCTTCTCGCCGATCATGATGGTCGGCGCGTTGGTGTTGCCGCCGATCAGGGTCGGCATGATCGAGGCGTCGACCACGCGCAGGCCGTCCAGCCCGTGGACCTTCAGCCTGGGATCGACCACCGCGCTCGCGTCCGTGCCCATCTTGCAGGTGCCGACGGGGTGATAGACGGTGTCGACCCGCGCCCGCAGCACGTTGCGGATATCATTGTCGGTTGTCACGCCTGATGTGAACATGTCCCTGGTCTGCAGGCTCCGCAGCGCGGGCGTCTCCATTAGCCGCCGCGTGGTCTTGAAGCCCGCGACCATCGCCTCGAGGTCGGCCTCCTCGCCGAGGAAATTCGGGTCGATCGCGGGCGCGGCCAGCGGATCGGCCGAGCCCAGCGTCACGCTGCCGCGGCTCTTCGGCCTGAGCAGGCAGACATGGCAGGAGAAGCCGGTGCCGCGGTGGCGCTTGCGGCCGTGGTCGTCGACGATCGACATGCCGAAATGCAGCTGGATGTCGGGAATGTCGAGATCGGGCCGCGTCTTCAGGAAGCCGCCGCACTCGGCGAAATTGGTGGTGATCGGCCCGCGCCGCTCCCACCGATACTGCGCGATGCCGCGTAATAGCCGCGGAATGCCCTTCAGCGAGGTGCCGAAGAAGTTCGGGTTGTCGGACGCGTAGCTGAAGATGAAATCCGGATGGTCCTGCAGATTCTGTCCGACGCCGGGCAGATGATGCGTGCTTGCGATGCCGTGTTGTGCGAGCGCGGCGCTGTCGCCGATGCCGGAGAGCATCAGGAGTTGCGGCGACTGGAACGCACCGGCGGCAAGAATCACCTCGCGCCGCGCGCGGAGAGTCTTCGTCTCGTTGCCCTGCACATATTCAATGCCGACCGCGCGTTTGCCCTCGAACAGGATTCTGGTCGCGCGTGCAAGGGTCTCGACGCGCAGATTGGTGCGGTTGCCGATATGGGGATGCACATAGGCGCGCGCCGCGCTCCAGCGCTCGCCGTTCTCCTGCGTCACCTGGTAGGTGCCGAGGCCTTCATGATCTTCGGCGTTGAAATCCTCGCACAGGCGAAATTGCGCTTCGCTAGCGGCCTGCCGGAAAATCTGGTGCACGGGATTGCCGGTGCGCAGCTTGTTGACGCGCAGCGGGCCGGACTTGCCGTGATACTCGCCGTCGAAATCGGCATTGTTCTCCGAGCGCTTGAAATAGGGCAGCACGTCGGCGTAGCTCCAGCCGGCATTGCCGAGTGCGGCCCAGTGGTCGTAGTCGGAGCGGTGGCCGCGGATATAGACCATGGCGTTGATGGCGGAGGAGCCGCCGAGCCCCTTGCCGCGTGGCTGATAGCCGGTGCGCCCGTTCAGCCCCTTCTGCGGCACGGTCTCGAATGCCCAGTTGTTGACCTTGCCCGCGACCATCAGGATCAGCGCGAACGGCGTCGTCACCACCCAGTTGTCGCATCTGCCGCCGGCATCGAGCAGCGCCACCGACGTCGCTGCGTCCTCCGACAATCTTCCCGCCACCGCGCAGCCGCCCGAGCCCGCCCCCACCACCACGAAGTCGAATTCATCCGTCATGAAATGTCCCCCCAGTTTTTTGTCGCCATCATTGCGAGGAGCCATCGGGCGGCGCTTCGCGCCGACCCGTTGGCTCGCAATGACGAAGATACTATCTGCAGAATTGTAGGGTGGGCAAAGGCGCGTCAGCGCCGTGCCCACCATTGTCACCGCGGTGGGCACGCTTTCGCTTTGCCCACCCTACGATTGCCCGATACTAAGACATGAACCGCAGCATCTTCTCCAGTCTTGCGATCTTGCCGCCATAGGGCGGATAGAGATCGGCGAGGCGATTGAGCGCCGAGCGGAAGAACACCGGCTTCAGCTTGCTTAAGTTGTTGAAGCCCCATTCGCCGTGATAGGCGCCGCTGCCGGACGCGCCGACGCCGCCCATCGGCTGGTTCACCTGCGTGAAGTGGAACAGGCAATCATTGACGGTGACGCCGCCCGAGACGGTGCGCATCAGCACCGCATCGCGCGCGGTGTTGTCGCGGCCGAACCAGTAGAGCGCGAGCGGCCGGTCGCGCTTGTTGATGAAGGCGATCGGCTCGCTCGCGTCCCTATATCCCATCATCGGCAGGATGGGTCCGAAGATCTCCTCCTGCATCAGGCCCATCTCGGGCGTGGCGCCGACCACGATGGTGGGCGGGAATTTGCGCCTCGCCTTCCAGTTCGGGTCGTCCGGCGCCGCCGGCTGCAGCACCTTCGCGCCCTTCGCCGCGGCATCGGCGACAAGGCCCTCCAGCCGCGCAAAATGACGGTCGGAAATGATCGAGGTGTAGTCCTTGTTTGCAGGCTCGGTGCCGAACATCCGGCGCATATGGCTGCGCACCTTTTCCGCAAAGGCCTGCACGGATTCGTCCGGCACGAACGCATAGTCCGGCGCGATGCAGGTCTGCCCGGCATTGAGCAGCTTGGCATAGGCGATGCGCTCGGCGGCCTCGTTGAGATCGGCGGTGCGGTCGACGATCGCGGGCGACTTGCCGCCGAGTTCGAGCGTCACCGGCGTCAGATTGCGCCCGGCGGCTTCGGCGACCAGGCGGCCGACCCGGGTCGAGCCCGTGAAGATCAGGTGATCGAACGCGAGCTGCGCGAACGCCTTGGCGACGTCATCCTCGATGCCGGTGACGAGCAGCTCGGTCGCATCGAACCGCTCGGCGATCACTTGCCGGAGCAGCGCCGAGAAATGCGGCGTCAACTCGGCCGGCTTGATCATCACCCGGTTGCCGGCGGCGATGGCGTCGATCGCGGGCCCGAGCGTCAGCTGCAACGGGTAATTCCAGGGCGCGATGATGCCGACCACGCCGAGCGGCTGCGGGATCAGGCGGTTCTTGGCGGGGAGGAATTGCAGGGCGGTCGTGACGCGCCGCGGCGCCATCCATTTCTTCAAATGCCGGGTGGCGTGCTTGATCCCGACATAGAGGAAAAGGGTCTCGGCGATGGTGGTCTCCACCGCCGCGCGGTGGCCGAAATCGGCCGAAATCGCCTGCACGAACCGGGCCTCGTTGGCCTCGATCACCGCGCGCAGCCGCCGCAGGCGGTCGCAGCGCACCTCCAGCGCAGGCGCCGGATCGGCGCGCGAGGCGTCGAACTGGGCATGGAAGGCGTCATCCAGGGCGGACAGGGCAGGGCTTTTCAGGGACTGGTCCATGGCATTTCCCCTTTTGGCTGCTTGAATTCCACCTCGCCCCGCCTGGTCCGCCGAAGCCCGCTTTCGGGCGAAGGCGGATGCGGGGAGAGCATAGGCCGCCTCCGGCGGCCGTTCTACAAAGACGCCCATAGGTCGCCGCCGGCGGCCGTTCCACAAAGACGCCAAAGGCGCGGGTGAGGGACCCCTCCACGAGTCCCGCCTCGCCGTCTTCGCCGAAAGCTCCCCCTTCGCGGCCTTTTTGGCAAGAGAACTCCGTTTCGGCCCGTTTTTTTCCATTTTGTCTGTCACAAAATCGAAAAAAGCCGCCCCAACACCCTTTCCAAAGCGGGTCCGCGTTGGTACATACCCCTCGCACCCGCTGGCCTTCAGGCCCCGGGTTGCCTTCTCAGGAAGCCTTTTGGGACGGAAAATCGGCGCGGCTGCCGCGTTGGTTGATCCCGTTTCGGTCCAAAGCTTCCTCAAAGGCGCGCAACGGTTTATCGCGGGGTGGAGCAGCCCGGTAGCTCGTCAGGCTCATAACCTGAAGGTCATAGGTTCAAATCCTATCCCCGCAACCAAAGATTCTTGCAATATCGGCGCAGGCGACCCGGAAGGGTCGCCTTTCGCATTTTGGGTGCCGTTTTGCAGAGGGCGAGGCATTGCGAAGCGTTCCTGCTGCGTGAGATGCCTTGTGAGCCAACGCGACAGCCGCGCCGGCACGGACAAAGAATTGCGGTGCACTAACGATACGAGCAAGGTAAGCGGCGAACGCTTGGCGTCGTGAGAGAACGCGCCTTGTCAATTGAGTGCACTGTCGCCGTAACTGCCGGGTCACTTGATGAGAGCGTCCTCCGGGATCGCCAGGAGCGCTCTTCTTGCCGAAAAGCCTTGCCGTATGAGACTGCGACCACATTTCGTTATCGCAGTTTGCCGAGCCACAGCGCAGTGAGCGTCGAGCGATTGCTCACGCCGAATTTGGCGTAGATCGACTTGACGTGGAAGTGCGTGGTGTTCGGACTTTGGTCGAGCCTCTGCG
>Ga0153954_1000764_pt1 | contig 22130 bp, 26 predicted proteins | sample TSFL038MetaG_FD_102277 | JGI IMG/M metagenome (GOLD analysis project Ga0153954, IMG submission 102277) | Attine ant fungus gardens microbial communities from Florida, USA - TSFL038 MetaG | ecosystem: Host-associated > Fungi > Mycelium > Unclassified | place: USA: Florida, Wekiwa Springs State... | reverse complement strand
TCTCAGCACGCATCAGGCCGCCTGAGATGCAGAGAGGTTAGGGAGCCGGAGCAATATTGCATTGGCCCAGGTGGACGGGTCTATGAATCAAGGAGGCTGGAAATGCGAGTTACCGACGCTCGTCTCATCCAACTCAGAGACTTCTGCCAGCTCGAGGCCTGGGTCACGTTGGAATCGATGCCGTCGGACCCGTTCTTGCTCTGGTATCGTTTCCCATTGGATTACATAACGGCAGTAAGTGTTGGATTAAACGATGCCTTTGTCGCTGTCCTCCTAACGCCTGCAATGGCGCTGGGAGAATCGCTGAAAATTGAGGGAGTGGTGTCCGGACAGCTCATGCAGTCCCTACCTCGATTGCAAGCGATCTACCAAGAATGGAACCCAGGATTCTCCATCATCTCGGTTGATTCGTCCGACCTCGATCTTTCCGTCGCGTACGAGGGGCGAGCCCGCCGCGTAGGCCTCTTCTTTTCTCTGGGCGTAGACTCATTTTACTCGCTGTTGAAGAACAATCGGGATCACCCTCATGATGAAAAGACCATCGACAGTCTTTTTTTGGTGCGGGGGATGGACATCGCTATCGATGACCCTAAAGTCGATGATTTGTTTGGCCTGTCTGTTCGGAATGCAAAAAGGGTGGCGGATCAATTTGGCAAGTCATTACTCGTTGTCTCGACAAACCTTCGCCATTTTACCAATCGATTCGTCAGTTGGGGCAAGACCTGTCACGGCGCGGCGCTCGCGAGTATCGCGCTCGCGCTTGGTGAACAATTTACAGAGGTAACTATCGCCTCCACCTATGATTGGGAGCATCTTGTGCCATGGGGTTCCCATCCTAAGCTCGATCCGCTGTGGTCCAATGGGAAAGTGTTATTGTCTCACGATGGGTGTGAGGCGACACGCCTCGACAAGACCCGCCTGGTTTCCAACCATCCGATTGCCCTGGAAACACTCCGGGTTTGCTACGAGAATCCCAACTCGCTCTATAACTGTGGGAGGTGCCAGAAATGCTTGCTGACCATGGTCGAATTGCAGCGTTGCGGAGCCTTGGAACGATGCCGTACTTTCCCTCAGAATCCAAGAATCAAAGATGTCCTCGAGAGAAGTAGAGGCATAATTGGAGAGAATTCGTATTGAGTTGCGTTGGATTCATTATTCATGAATATTGGGTCTCCGATGTTGGAAACTGGAGAGGCTGTCGCACTGAGCAGGCTTCACACGGGATTTCTGGTGAGTGCCGCCCGCTATCCCGATCGCGTAGCTCTGTCCATTGGCCAGCAGCAATGGACCTACGCTCAGATCGAGGAATTGGCTCGTCGCTGGGCGGCTCAGCTCGTTGTTGTGACGGACGGCCAACCCGCAAGGATCGGCGTGCTTGGCTACAAGAGTCTGACTTCATACGTCGGCATACTGGCTAGTTTATTCGCTGGCGCAACATACGTTCCGCTCAACCCGAACTACCCGGTGCTACGAACCCGGGCCATGGCGGAGCAGGCTGACTTGAATGCGATTATCGTCGATGAAAGATCGATTTCCCAGTTGCCTGCCATTTTTGATGGACGATTCACGTGTCCAGTCGTGCTATCGCCGACGAGCGCAATCGATGCGGTGCCCTCGGTCGCGAGTACGGTCTACGGGGAGCGGGACATTGGATCGATGAAACCATTGTCTGAAATCCCTGAAGTGGCTGCAAGTTCCACCGCTTACCTCTTGTTCACGTCGGGCAGCACAGGCAAGCCCAATGGAGTTCCTGTCACACATGCGAACGTTCGTTACTTTCTCAAAGTAAATTCAGAAAGATATCAAATAAACCACGAAGACACATTGACTCAGATATTTGATAATACATTTGATTTGTCGATCTTTGATATTTTTATGGCGTGGTCTCATGGGGCCGCCGTTTCCTCTCCGGAACCGTTGGAATTGCTTGCACCATCCCGCTACGTCGCGGACCGGAAGATTTCGGTATGGTTCTCAGTGCCGTCACTCGCGGCCCTTCTTCTCAATAAGCGTTTTCTGAAACCAGACAGTCTTCCTGGCCTTCGTTGGAGTTTATTCTGTGGCGAGGCTTTGCCGCGTAAGATCGCTGAAGCATGGCAAGCAGCGGCTCCAAACTCGATCGTGGAGAATCTCTATGGCCCGACCGAACTGACCATTTGCTGCGCGGCTTACCGCTGGAATGCTGCTCGCTCTTTCAACGAGTGTGTCAACGGCCTCGTTCCGATTGGACAGATTTACTCAGGGCTTGATCATGTAATTGTCGACGACGAACTTCGGTTGGTTGCCCCGGGAGACGTTGGCGAATTGTGCGTGGCCGGATCGCAGACGTTTCCCGGCTACTGGCGTGACCCTGCACGCACCTGCGCCCGCTTCTTCAGCCACACCGATGAAGGAGGGCGGGTCTGTTCTTACTATCGTACAGGAGATCTCGTCAAACGCCTGGACGGTGGCCACCTTGCCTTCATGGGTCGAGTCGATCATCAGATCAAGGTCCGAGGCTATCGAATCGATCCTGGAGATATCGAGGCTATCCTCACGAGGCAACTGGGGGTCGACCAGGCGGTGGCCCTCGGGTGGCCGGTCGAGAGCGAAAGTGCGCAAGGAATTGTTGCCTTTGTGGCAGGCAGTCTAGAGGATCCGACCTCGCTCTATGATGCGCTACGGCAAGAAGTACCAGCATACATGATGCCGAATAAAATTTACTTAGTACCAAGTATGCCATTGAACTCAAATGGAAAAGTCGACCGTAGTGCTCTCCGCACACGACTGGAGTTGTCGGTATGACGTCTTGCGTCGTCCTCTAGTCCTCTGGTCGATTTCTATTTCGACGGCCGTTCAGGTTCGCCTCGAGAGCGATATGGCCGACCGCATCGATGCCTGCGGGGCGTTGAAGGCTGGTTAACCGCAAGCCACGCACGGCTGGGCTTCGGTACGGCTCCTTGGCCTTGCCGAGGCCGCTTTGAGGCAGGCGGCCAGTCAGTCTGTCTGGACCGACCCCGAGGTGAAGGAATTCGCCACGAAGCCTTCGCCGTTTCCGCACGAACCTCAGGACTCTTGTCGTCTTGAGCGCAATCAGCGTCGGCCCGTCGATCCGATTCCAGCCCCATTGCACGCCGGGATAGTCGCTGCGAATTTCAAAAAGGTTTGGATGCTCTCATAAGCGAGTCCGTCCTGTCCGCGGATTGTTGAGCGGGCCAGAGGTTCTGAACATTAAAGCAGACATACCATGGAAGTTAGACCAAATCCCCGGAGAGCCTCCCTCAACCCGAGTTTAGGGCTGGAGCGATCTCTTAAAAAATAAAACCAACCAGACACGATGATCGGTGCATCTTAGAGTTGAGCAGCGCAAGTGCAGGGCCGGCTACGGGGGATGCGAGGGGGTATCACATCGTCGCAGGGTAAGTCGAATCTGTCCGTTTCATCAACTCCTCGTACGCCCGCAGCCGTACTTGTCGCGCGATCTCGGGAGATGGACCGGAATGGCACACTCGATGTGGCTTAGGGCCTCCGAGGCGAACTCCGGCCGCAAGGCGGCGGCAAGTACCTTGGACGATTTGAACGATACCGTGCTTCTCGACCGCTTCTTCGATCATCACGATGGAGCGGCGTTTGGGGCACTCGTCCGTCGGTACGGGGCCAAAGTCCGGGGCGTCTGCCATCGCTGGCTGGGTCACGGTCAGGACGCCGATGATGCATTCCAGGCAACCTTCGTCGTTCTCGTCCGTCGCGCTGGTGATGCTCGTCGCATTGAGGATCTTGGGAGCTGGCTCTGTGGTGTCGCTCGTCGCGTCGCCGCGCGTTCGAAGATTCAGTTGGAGCGGAGAAACGTCAGGGAGACCGCCGCCGTGGATGTTCGCGATCTCGCTGGTCCGCCCCACCCGGAGTTTGACGACGCTCCGCCGCTACTTCGGGCCGAGGTCGACCGTCTGCCGGAGCGGTTCCGCCGCCCAATTCAATTGTTTTACTGGGAGGGACTCACCAGCGAAGAGGCCGCGGCCCGCCTGGGTTGCCCGACCGGGACTCTCAAATGGCGCCTGACACGGGGGCGGGAGATCCTCCGCTCGCGGCTCTCCTGCTTGGGCATCGCGCTGGCCGCCCTCCTCCTCTGGCATCCGATCACGACTCAAGCCTCTACCTCGGTTCAAACCGGCCTTGCCCAGCCGATCGATGCCGCAGGATCAGGCGTCGATGCGGACGAAGTGCCAGTCGAACTCGTCCAGGGCACAGTCAACCTGGCCGCTATCGTTCGCGACAAACTCTCCGACTTCACAAGAGAGGATGCCCCTCTCCTGGGAGCACGAGGCAATCGAGCGCGAGTCTTCTGGACTTTCTGGTTCGTTCCACTGGTACTCGCCGCCGCTCTCGCGTTGGCGGCGCTACCTGCGCGCTTCGCGCCAGCCTCGCCACCTGTCTCACGACTGGTCCAGGTCGTCAATGCGGTCCGCTGGGCCCGCACCGTAACCTACGATAACCCGTTCGTCCCCCCACCGCCGCCGAGAGCTTGCCATTATTGATAATCACGAAAGTATTGCACGATGCTGCGCAACTCTTGTGGGGTAGGCCCAGGTCTGCGGGGGCAATTCGCTAACGTCTCGGCAGGCCAAGGCCTGTTCTACGGAAACGAATCCGTATGCGAGATTCTGTGCAGAGAACGGACTTTCTTTTTCTGATTCTCAATGGTGCTCTGTCACCTCTTAATTTTGGGGCCGCCGATACGGATTCCCTCGCTGATTCGGGCCCAAAGTTGGGTCAGCTATCCCAACTCTTGGCGCTGACGCGGCACTTGTAGACCTTCCATCCTCGATTGATGGGTGTCGCTTCAGGCCACAGATCCGGCTCGGAAATTCGTTTTCCCTGGAATCTAAGAAGCCTTACTCGACGATCGAAGGCCGTGCCCTTCCATCGAAGATGGAAGATCAGCTAGTTAATTTTATCAAGAAAATGTAATTGAATGCCGGAGCTTGCAACTTATAATGGTAGAGACGGTCGTTACGCTTCCTGTACGCCGCTCTAGCCTTCACCTCGAAACTCATCACGTCTCTCATCACTTTATGAAGGATCTTTTCGTTTCCAACGAGAGGCGAGCGTCGAACGTGCGCATCTAGATTATGGCTCGCTTTTCATGAAATCCGGTTCTGCATGATCGAAAGCATTGTGATCTGGCTCTGGATGAGCCCGATCGCTTGGATCGAGACCGTTGGCTTGGGGCCAAGGACTGAGGCCCCGGGGCGAGATGGTTTCATCTCGCACGATCAGGAGGATGCAGGCAATGGACCGACGATTGAAGCCGTGTTTATGCAAGTCATTGGGCGTGGCTGCCGCGCTCCTGGGGACGTTTGTGTTCCCGATGATCGTGGAAGCAGGCCTCTTCTGGGGCAAGCGTCATCATCACCACGTCCAGGAACCCGGGCGTGGTGCCGTGTGGGACCCGGCCGGGGGGCAGTGGTTTTGGCTGAGGAGTCCTGATCAGGAGAGGCGGGTCATGATCAGCCTCTTCAATCGTTATTGCATCCGGTGTCACGGAGCCGATGGCCGTGGCGTGTGGGATATCCCCGACGTCCCCAACCTGACCAACCCGAACTGGCAGATGACGCGTACCGATCAGGAACTGACCCATGCCATCATCGAAGGCCGAGGGGCCTGCATGCCGCCGTTCCGTGGGACGCTGTCCCTTGAAGAAGCGTGCGCCATGGCTCGCTACCTCCGGACCTTCGTCCCGGGGACCGAGATCTCCCGCCCGGTGATCGAACACAATGAGGCCGCGCTGCCGAACGCGAACGCCCCCGCGCCGGTGGCGACTCCTGCGCCTCCTCCCACGGTGCCTGGACCAAACACGCAGACCCCATTTGCGCGCTAGCCTCTCATCCATCCAATCGTGTTCACGACATCGATAGCGGCAGCCAGCGGATGCAGACACTGGTCCGTTCGGCCGTGGTCCGATCAAGCATCCCGGACCGGAACGTCCGAGGTACGAGCCGCCATGCGACCGGCGGCGCGAAGCGAACACTTCCATTTATTCGGAGTTGGGATGATGGGACGTTGGCTCATCACGGGACTTGTGGCATGGCTCGTCGTCGCGGGGTATGCCTCGGCAGACGACGCCGCGCAAGCTCTCGATCCACCTCGCGCCGAGCTAGGCCGGAATCAAGAGGACCGGGCGCCTACTGCGAATAAGGTCGCGCCGAAGTCGGAGGAGGCGAAGCTCCTGATCGAGATGCGCGAGGCACTCGAGCGCAATGCGAAAGAGATCAAGGATCTCAAGGAACAGCATGCCAAGGAGATCGGGCGTCAGCAGGAACAGTCGGAGCTTCAGCAGAAGCAAATCGAAGTGCTCGAGCGCGCCACAAAGTTATTGGCCGACCAGGTTCGCAAACAAGGGTCGGCGGGCGGCGAGGTCGGGGACCTGATGGGCCAGACCGCTACCCTCGAGTCGCGCGGTGAGCAGGCCGCGCGGCGGGACCAGGAGCTCGCTAGCGCAACGAGCGACCTACGAGAACGCGTCGACACGCTCGAACGCCGAGGGGGACCGCTCCCCTACACCCTCAAGGAACAATTCCTGCCCTATCAGGCGAATGAGACGCCCGTGAGCATCTACGGTCAGATCCTGGGTAGGTACACGAAGATGAACGGGCGGACCGGGCTGTGGGATTCGCCGACGTTTAGCCCGTGGCTTCTCGTCCAGCTCAACAACCGGTTCTTGCTCGAGGCGAACTTCGCCATCGGTACCAACTCGGTCAGCCTCGCACAGGGCCAGATTGACTGGTACATCAACAACTGGCTCACGCTCACGGCGGGGCGGTTCCTGAGGCCGACTGGCTTCTTCAACGAGCGGCTCTCTGCCGAATGGATCAACAAGCTGCCCGACGTTCCCCTGATGTTTAACCAGGTTGTGCTGCCGGGCTCGATCGACGGCCTCCAACTCCGTGGAGCGCGGTACCTGTTCGGCTCGCCGCTGAAGATGGAGTACGCGGCCTATCTGGGGAACGGTCTTCAGCTCGCGGCCAAACCGCAGGGTTTGACTCCCGTGGCCAACCTCACAAACCTCTTCGGCGGCCGCGACATGAACTCCTCGAAGGCCTACGGCGGACGCCTTGGCTTCTGGCTCCCCCCCAAGGGGATGAACATGGGCCTCTCGGGTTATACCAACGGTATTTACTCGCCGGGCTCGCAGAACCACTTCTACCTTTGGGACCTGGACGCCAGCTACCACCGTGGAAGCTGGGATTTCCGCCTCGAATATGCCCAGAACCATCAGGAGGCTACATCGTTCTTGAACCACGACATCGACCGCCGCGGTCTCTATGTTCAAACGGCCTACCGCAACTATGCCGCCCAGAACCGCTACCTCCGGAACGTCGAAGCGGTGTTTCGCTACGGCTTCACCAACTTCCACGGTATCAACGCGCAGGATCTCAATTTGACCAGTTTCGGCTCGCCGATCAGCGCCCCGGTGAACCGCAACCAGTACACGATGGGCATCAATTACTACTTCTACCCGTCGATGGCCCTGAAGCTCGCCTACGAGATCAACCAGGAACGCACCTTCAATCTGCATGACGACATCTTCATGGCTCAGGGAGTCTGGGCCTTCTGAACGAGACTCCCCGTGAGCGCGAACGCGCACGAGAGAAGGGACGAGTATGCACAGATGCCAAGATTCGTCTGGAAGCGCGGCCGTCGCAGTCGGGCACGTCGCGCGCGGCCGTGCGCCGCAAGCTCGTCGACTGGCCCCTCGCTTCCTCGCAGGCTGGCTGCTCTGTGTTGCGGTGCCCGCGGGTTGCCAAGGACCGCCCATGTGGCCCACGCAGTATTTCCAGGGTTCCAGGCTCTCCTCCGCAAACCTCGCAGAGGGTCTCGCACCGCTCCGGATGCCGTCGCCGGTGAAGGACGTCGAGCCGCATGACTTTGAGGACTCGATTACCGGCGCCGATGTATTCCAGATGTACTGTTCCCAGTGCCATAACCGCCGCCCCATGTCCGAGCGCCCGTTCTCGAATTACCGAAACGTGGCCGCTCACATGAGGACCCGCGCCAATCTGACGGGCGAGGAGTACGACAAGCTGGTCGAGTGGATGCGACGTATAGAGGACGCGCCGCTCCCGAACCCCGATGTCGAGCCCACGCCCAAGCGCTTTAACTTCTCCCAGCCAATCCCCGAACTGCACGGAGAGGCGGACGGCAACGCTGGTCCTCCGGCGTGATGATCAACGTCCGCGACTCCTTGTCGTCTTGTCGGGCGGGCTTTCGCCCGCCGCTTTTCAGTCTCGTGGGGTACCGCGCTGAGATTCGGGATGTAACTCGCGGTACTTGAGGCGCAGGTCGTTGAGCTCTTGCTCGAGATCCCGGAAATGACGATCGAATTCACTCTCTGAAGACGCCGCCGGCTTGGCATGCGAGGGATCGAACGTCCTCACGTACGCGACCAGAGCCTGGATCTGAGCGTCGGCCAAACGCGCGCGAAACGGAGGCATCTGCGTACCTTTACCTTCGCGGATACTGACGACCAGCCGGGCGTTGCTCCGAGCTTCGTTCCAGGAGTGAAGACTCATGTCAGGAATACGCGGCATCGTGGCCCGGACAGCCGCTCCTCGACCATCTCTGCCGTGACAGTTTACGCAGTGACGGCGGAAGAGGCCGATGACTTCGGGACTCGGGCGCGACTCCGGTTTCGTAGACGCCGGCGCCGCATGCGCAGGGAGTGGGGCGGCAGACGGTGGTTCGACGTCGACCTGTTTGTCGTCGTCGGGCACGACCTGTCCGCCGCCGCGAAAACCTCGAATAAACGCGATCAGCGGTTCCACCTCGCCCGGTCTCAGCTTTTTCTTCATCGAAGGCATGAGTTTCCCTTTGCCTTCGAGAATCGCGTGTCTGATCTGCTGGTCACTCCGCGCCGTATGCCACTTCGCATCAGTCAGGTCGGGGATCGATTTCATCTGGTTGCGGGCGAGCTCACCTCGCCCGTCCGAGTCGTGGCAATCGAGGCAAAGTGTTCTGTAGACCTCGAGCGCCTTGCTTTGACTCGTCCGCACGTTCTTCGTGGATGCCACGTTGCGGCGATCGTCCACGGATCTCTGCCCGGTCCGTGGGGCCTCCTGTTGAGTCTCTTGCGATCGAATGGACGATGAGCAGACCGAGGCAGCCACCAGTGTTAGTGAAAATCGTCTGAGTTTGTTAACGGGAATGATACGTAATAATTTAGTCATGATCGGTCTTCCCAGGAACCCGGGGCGCGGGGACGTTCCCTGACGCCGATGCGCCAACGATGGAACAGACAGACTCCTCCTCTGTCAAGAGAGGCCATGCCGCGGACCCGAGTGACATAATTCCCGGCGACCGATGGCCGCGGGCGATCAAGAGAAGCAGGAGTCGAGATAACCCGTCAATCGTGAACTGACGAGTCGTAAACCTCGGGACTCTTGTGGTCTTGAGCCCAATCGGCGTCGCCCTGTCGCGCCGATTCCATCCTCTTGCACGCCGGAATAGTCGCTGCGTATTTCTAAAAAGTTTGGATTCTCTCATGAAAGAGCCCGTCCTGTCCGCGGATCGATGAGCGGGCCTGAGGTTCAGGACATTAACGCAGACATACCATGGAGGTTCGACCAGATTCCCGAAGCGCCTCCCTCAACCCGAGATTGGGCTTGGAGCGATCTCTTAAAAATAAAGCCAACCAGACACGACGATCAGTGCATCTTAGAGTTGAGCCTCGCAAGTGCGAGGCCGGTTGCCGGTGTCGTGAGTGGGTCGATTGCCTCGCTTCTGGATAGAAAGTCGACGTCGAATCGTCGCAAAGCGGGGTAATCACTCTTTCGATCGTCACACTCGGGAATGGCCACGCCCAAGCCAAATGACCCACGAGTCGCTGGGAATCCATCGGTCATCCGCCGACCTCCTGTTCTTGAACGCGAGCTGGCAAGGGACGGCGACCGCCTCGATCAACCCGAGCGCCTGCCTTGCGTCCTCGAGCTTGTCTACGGAACGCATGTTTTCTTGGGTGGACGGCACCTACTCCTACGGCCTGTACGACCACCACTACACGCCCAACGCGAAGTTATTCGACTGCATCACCGTCAACAACTCGCTGTCGCTGGGCTGGAAGGGCGCGCGGAGTCGGCACTCTGGTGGCGCCAACGTCCTGTTCGGCGACGGCTCGGTCCACTTCGCCAAGGACTCGATCGACAGCAGCACCTGGGCGGCGGTCGGGACCCGCGCGGGGGGCGAGACGAACGCCTTCCCGTTCTGACCCAGACCGCTCAAAGCTGAATCGAATGGAACCGATTCTCGCGGCCGACGGAGGATGATTCTGGACGCCCTCGACTTCACCCCCGACGTCCGCCGGACATATTCGTGCCACCGGGCCTACTCCGCGCTCAGCGGGGTGGTGGCCGGGATGCTAACCAACGGGCCGACCATCGGCATCAAGGCACTGAGAGCGGCCGACTGGCACCTTGCGCTGCCGATGAGCTTCTCGGGCATCGGCCTGTTCGTGACGCTCGCCCTGGGCGTCTGGATGGCCAGGCGGCCGAAGTTGCCATTCGCCCTCGTGCCCGGCTTCGCCGCCTGCGCCGCCTGCCTGGGGATGGCGCTGGCGCCCAACCCGCTGGCCTTCCTGTGCCTACTCGGGCTGTTCCACCTGCTCGATTCGATCTCGCGCCCGGCGATCACGGTGATCATCCGGCTGAACTACCCGGCCGAGTCGCGGGGCTGGGTGACGGGCCGCCTACGGCGGTGGTCGGCGGGGACGTTCCTTCTGGCCGCGCTGGCCACGGCGTGGGTACTTGACCGGGCCGATACCTGGCCCGTGATCCAGGCCGCGCTGGCGACGGCCGCGGCGCTCCAGATGCTCGCCTATCTCGCCTTCTCCCGGATCCGCGTCCGCCCTGAGCCGCGGGATGAGGTCGATGCCGACGCCTTCGCACGGGGCGGTCGGTCGGAGCTTGTCGGCGCCCTTGCCGCCGTCTGGGGCGACACCCGATTCCTCCGCTATCTATGGGGCTCGCTGCTCTTCCAGTTCGGCAACCTGATGTACGAACCGATCGTCCGGGCGTTCCTGTCGGCTGAGCTTCACTTCAACTACACCCAATGCGTCTTCATCGCGGACGTTCTACCGAGTACGTTCTCGCTGGTGACGCTCCCCCGCCTGGGCGCCTGGCTCGACCGTACGAACCCGCTGATCGCGTGGAGCCTGATCCGGCTCGGCTGGGGCATCGACCCGCTGTTGCTCGCCCTGTCGCCGATCTGGCCGGCGGGCGCGATGGCGATCGCTGCGATGGCGCGACTGATCCGCGGCGGGGTGATGAACGGGTCGTACATCCTCTGGTGGGAGCTCGGCGGGAACTACTTCGCGACCCGACGGGAGCTGACCTCGGTGTACGTCGGCACCTCGTTCAGCGTCAACGGCGTGCAGCGCATGATCGGGCCGCCGCTGGGTGCCTACCTCGGCTCGGCCCTCTCGCGTCGCTCGGTGCTTGTCATCGGCGGACTGATGGTCCTGCTCGCCGCCTATCTCGCCCGACGCCAGGCCGAGGACGAGAAGGTCGACGGCCACTATCCCACCTTCGCCGATAAGGAGTCCGACGCCGCCCCGTGCCGCGAGCCCAGCCACACCCCTCAGCTCGAGCCGAGCTTCGAGACCTGACGGTCGAGCAGACGGAACGGATCGTCTCTTTTTGACGTTTTGAAGGCTCCAAACGTGAGGACAATAGTGTTCCTGCATCCGGCGATGCCGATGACTCGGCGGCGTTGAGTGGCCCATACTCCGATTGTACGGGCCGGGGAACTTAAGTTATTCTACAGCGCTCAGTAATCGCCCTCGGGTGTTGAGCGTGCGGCGTGAGAGGATCTTATGCCGGTTGTCAGAGACTTTAAAGCATTATGTAGGTTGATATGATGGATGGCGATACGTCAAAGGGCGCATCCCCATTCTTCCTACCTGGGCATGCGGGTAACCTATTCGCGCTCTATCATCGACCCGCCGGCCCCGCGGGTTGCCGAGGCGGTGTACTTTACGTCCACCCGTTCGCGAACGAAATGAATTTTACAAGACGGGCCGCTGCCTTGCTGGCTCGTGCCCTGGCCGAACGAGGCTGGGGCGTACTTCAGGTGGACCTCTTCGGCTGCGGGGACAGCGACGGGGATTTTCGTGACGCTACTTGGGAAACCTGGGTAGATGACCTCACAACCGCGTTCGGCTGGCTCCGGGAGCGTGTCGGTGGTCGAGTCGGCCTCGTGGGTATACGGCTCGGGGGACTACTTGCTTTGGATTTTGCGAGCCGTGCTCGGCGAAATATCGATCGAGTCCTCCTATGGCACCCCGTCGTGAATGGCCAGCAGATGATGACCGAGTTTCTACGCCTAGGAATCCTCTCGGATGCGATCGGCGAGCGAGTTGGAGAGCCAGTCACAACCCAAGAACTGCGACAGAAAATCGGTTCCGGTGGGCCTGTCGAAGTCCTCGGCTATGAGATAATGCCGCATTTCGAGCAAGCGATGGCGGCGATACACATCGCGCAATTGGGACTCGCCGTCGCCGCTCCAATCCAGTGGCTCGAAGTGGTGTCGGCAGCTGAGGATCCCGGCCGTCCATTGGCACAAACTACGGTACAAGCTTGGCAAGCGGCTGGACGCGAGGCAACTCTCCACCTCGTCGCTGGGCGTCCATTCTGGTCATCTCCGAAAATCCGGGATTCGCGGGACATGACCGACATCGTCGTTCGGATATTTGGAGAAAACAGCCTATAATTGCTTGCCTACGGCTGCTCAGTGGGCGCCACGAGCCCGATTCGTGTGCAGCGGGCCTCGTTTTCCAGATTCAACTCCGAGCGAAATGGCCGGCAAATCTCATGAGTTTGCCTCGAAAATCTCCCGTGAAAGTTTCGGAGCGATCGCCAGGACTCCGCTTGCTCGATCGAAGCGCGTTTCGCCAGTGATTGCACATGGGATCAAATGCAGGGCCGCACGCGACTCTGTCTCTTATCCTCGACGTCGCACAGTCTTATGGAACCGCCATGTGGAGGGCGCGGTTGGCTTTTACGAGCGATCACACGATGCAGTCTAAAGTCTCAGCGGTCAAGATGGCGTCCGAGGGAAGTATTCTCTACGGCGTGGTTCACGATCCCGGAGGTACCGCAAAACGCGGTGTCTTGATGGTAGCTGCCGGCGCCTATCGCGTCGGTCCCCATCGGCTATTCGTTCTTTTAGCGCGTGACCTGGCAGCAGATGGCATCCCCGTAATGCGGTTCGATTACCAAGGGCAAGGAGATAGTGAAGGGGCGGGGGCGTTTGATTTCGATTCACTCATGCACGACATTCGATCGGCCATCGATTGCTTCACATCAGTCGTCCCAGGCATCGAGAGAGTTGTGCTCTGGGGCCTTTGCGAGGCTGCCTTTAATTCAATGCTATACGCGAGAAGCGATCCCCGCGTCGATGGACTCGTCCTCGTTAATCCCGCGGTAGAGAATCCGGACTGCGGCCAGAGGGACCGTAGCCGACCGAGATATCACGACTTGTCGCAACCTTTGAAACCCTGGCGATTGCTCGGGAGACTAGCCAGAAACCGCGTGAATGTGCTTGGCACCCTCATGTGCATCACAGAGGATATCATTGAATCGATTCGGCCCAACCCGCCGGGAGCTATCGACCGATACCTCAAGGTGCTAAGAGTCTTCAAGGGTAGAAGCTTGGTTATCCTGAGCGAAAGGGACACTTTTGCGATCGAATTCAAAGCGAATGTTGTGAGTACAAAGGCTTGGGAGCGCTTGGTTAAGGACTCGAAAGTTGCTGTATTTAACGTCCCTGAGGCGGATCACATTTTTATTCGCAAGGAGCTTCGGGACCAAGTGTCGATATGGACTACCGACTGGATCAGGTCACTTCGAGATCCCTTCTGATTGTCGCTGGTGCCGGGCAGGTTGTCCCGTCCGCGTTGGAAAAGCGCGTCGGCTCCTCTTGAGATCTTCACGCTACGTTCCGCCCGCTTCTCGGGGATTGTTCCCGCGTTATGATCTCCCGGGCTTTGATCAGACCGGGCATCGCGCGGTGGCCTTTGATTCGACGGAACTGCCCCTCGGCGCGAAACAGGCCCGCCGCGCAATATTGCCCCTACCTTCAACGAGCATCCTTTCATGATGCCATTCTAATGGTTTTCTCGGGATTGATCCATCGTACCGGAAACGACTTCAGAGCATAATCCGCAATCGACGGCACCTTATGGTAGCTAGAAGTCCAGCAATCGACTGTTTTTCCGAGAAGCGCTGCGGCAATCATCACATGGGCTCTGTCCGTTTTCACAACAGCGTGTCGTGCGATTGTCCACAGCCACTCGTCCAAGCTGCTGCAGGTCCTCGAAATGTCGTGATTGCTTTCGGGAATGTCGCTGAGAACTGATTCCACGTCGGTCCGGTAGGCCAGCAAGCATCCCTTGCCGTGACGTAGGTAGGGACGGTAATCAAAAAAGAATGCACAGTCGTGGGCAATCTTCGCATCGCAGAGCCGGCGGATGTCGTCGAAGGACTTCCTCTCGCGGGCGAAGACGAGGGCCTTGGTCCTGGCGAGTGTTGACCTGACCGAGGGGACTGAGACGTCGAATGAAGAAGGCATGATGATAACGCGTTCGAACTTGGGCTCAATCACAGGCAGGTGTTTCACCATATCATGGTACGGTGCGCACCAACCCCCGCAGCCGGCAACCAAGGCGGTGTGCCCCGAGATCCCATCTAACTCCCTGACGCTGGCCTCCTTGTAGAATCGGCGCGCCAACAATTGCCGGGTTCCCGCGTAAATCAGGTCATCGCCCTTGTTGCCATAGAGCCTGATGAAGGTGAGATCCTCGGTCTCTCCGATCGCTCTGAGAAGCTCGTCCCGGCTCTCCTCAACCGCGTCTTCATGACTCTTCTGCATGTTCATTGACTCCCATGGGATAGGCTCTTGGTATCCCTAACCTGGCGGCCGGAGCGCAGGCGAGCCCGAAGGCCCTGTCGGTAAGGGGCGCCGAGGGTACCACTTTCTCGGTCAGGAGGGCACAACTTGAGATAGAGACATGACACCATTCTCGTCGTCCCCAACACCGTCAGCGTAAGGGCAAAGGCTGTTTGAGACGACAAGAATGTTCCGAGCAATGGTGGGCACCTCGCGCCGCGAGAGTAATATCCTTTCTGATCGAAAACGACAAGTCCTCTACAACCGGACGCGGGCACGCCACCGGGACCTTTACGGGACCCTTAACGGATCCCACCCGGATTGGACGGGTCATCCTCTCCATCCGCTGCCGGTTCCACGCCCACGCCTCGCCAGCCACCGGCTACTGTTCGATCGGAGACACGGCTTTCCGTGCCGGGCTGAGGGCCCTGGGCGTCTGTCCGCTCCTCGGATCAAGATGCCCTATTGGGATGTCGATGGATACGCGCTCTGGCACAAGCGGTTGAAGCAAGCATTCGCTTTCCCGCCGTGGCGGCCTCGGCGATCGGCCATGTCCAGATTAATTCGACGAACCTGGCGATGATCTTCGACGGAGTTGATCCCGCGAGCGTCCGGCGGCGCTACTCGCGAGTATCCCGCGAGATTTCCGGGGAGACTCGTGTTCGAAGTCCGGATCTTCTGTAGAATCTTGATATGTGCGAACCTGACGAGCCGCTTCCCGATGACTCGGTCCTCTGCCACGAGATCATCCGCCAGCGGGCGGAGACAATCTAGGCTCATCCTCCAAGTCTCCTTCTTGTAGGATGGGCATTGCCTACCAGGGATTAAACTCTACGGGAAAGCAACTTGGCGGATGAGCCACCAAGTAACACCTCGAATCCACAAAGGAGGAGAAGAGGCTATCCGGTAACACGTAGAGCGCGAGCATGCGCCCGTGTCAGTTTTTCTGGCGCTTAAGGATCGCGGCGATCCAGTCCGGCGCGTAGAACGGCGTGCAGCCCTTTGGCACCGGCCGGTCGTCGATCAGGCCCCAGCGCGTGCCGATGTCGATCGCACGCTGCCGGTGCTCCGGAAAGCGCACGCCAATCTCCACCAGGCACCGCATCATCGACTCCGCCTTCTTCACCGGAGCCGTCTTACAGCATGATTCGATGGTTTTCAGAATGCCGTCACACTCTCCAGTGTCCAGCCGCTTGCGGAGGAGCTTCGCCACAAGCAGGTTCCAGCCCGCTCGCCCGGTCAGCTCCTGCTTGGCGTCCACCCACTTCCGGCACAACTCGTCTGCGCAAGGCGCCTCCGCGACGACCTTGTAGGTCAGCTCATCCAGGAGCTGTAAGTCGGTGACCGAAGCGAGCATCGCCGTGGCATCCGCGGCCGTGACCCGGTCCGGCGCCATCAACATCGTGGCCAGGAGCATCGCGTCGGTCCGCCCGGTGTCCCAGAGCGCGAGCGCGAAGGCATGGTCGGTCTTGAGCTTCTTGCCCAACGCCCGCAGCGGCCCCATCGTCACGCGCGCCTTGCCCGCCCCCTGGGCATCGAGCTGTCCAAGCACATCTGCGAGCGTCATCGATCTACCTTTCTTTCCGGTTTGATTGTTCTCAAAAGTGCATCCCGGCCGCTTGACGTCGATCGAGCGCGCTGGGTACGTCTTACTGGCATGAAACTCATCGCAAACGTGCTCCTCGGTAAGCAAGGAAGCCTATCGTAACTCGAGTAGGTATGCTAGCGCGATCCTCATTACGGTCAGATGTTGGTAGCTTAGGAGGTCCTCCGAACTCACTCGAGACAAAGCACGCCTCGTTGCGCAAACCCTACCCCTCTGACTTGAGCGATCAGCCGTGGGTGGTCGTCGAATTCCTTATCCCCGTCTCTACCGTCGGGCGCCCCCGCGAGGTCGACATGTGCGAGGTCGTCAACGCCATCTTCTACTTCAGCCGCTCCGGCTGTCCGTGGGACATGCTCCCCTCGACCTGCCGGCCAAGAGCAGCGACCACGACTTTTCGCCCAGTGAAGGAACGACGGCGCCTGGCATTTGATCCTCGACGCGCTGCGCCGGGCCGTCCGCACGGTCGTCGGCCTCGAGTCCAGCCAGAGCGTCGCAAGCATCGACATCCAGACGGTCAAGGCGACCGAAGTTACCGACAGCCGGGGCTACGACGGTGGCAAGAAAATCTCCGGACTAAATCGACATGTATTAGGAATTGCGACTATGTATTTGAAATAGGAGGGATCGAAATAAGCCGTACCGTTCAAATACCGAAAACTACAGGAAAACATTACCGGATAGCCCCTGAGTCAAGACGGAGCTCCTTGCGGCCGATGTGATTGACCTTCCTGAGTGACGCAAGTGTTTCTTCGTCGTCTAGATCCGAGAGGTCCCTGCGGACGAACAGGTGTAACTCAATGTCACGAAGAATGTAATCGGGTGTGAGAATCCATGGGACGAAGAACGGCATAGCTCGCAACACTGCTCCTGAACGGCTTGTTTAATAGGGCCTCGCTCTTGAGTCGAGTTCTCTTGCGACTCTTTTCTCGCTCGCGGGAGGTCGCTACGACCGAGGCTGAGCGGGTGCTCATGAGTACTGAGGAGCTCGAGCAGGCTATGGTGGATCAGCAGAACCGGTGCGTCGACTTTCGCACGACATTTTTCCGGGGAATGAAAAGTCGTGGTCCGTTTCCGCGGTCACTTTCCACCTGTCGCGTGGTGGGCTTGGCGAAGCAGGCTGGTGGTGCAAGCCTGTGAAGTAGCGAAGTCCGGGAGGTGCATACCGAAGAGGAGGCGCGGGCTCCTCGGTTCTGGGCTTTCGAAGCGGCGGACCATGACTTGAAGCTGGACGGTCAAGCCAAACCCGGGTGAGTCGGCGAGGCGGAGGCACCGGCTGTTGGATGTAACGGCAATCGGAGCCACAGAAGGGCCGAGATGGCCAACGAGCTGGTCGCTGGTATGCGAGTCAGATTGTTGACGTCAAGGACGGAACGATTGAAGTGGGTTCAGCGACAGTCGCGAAGTGTTCGAGCGGAAGCCATAAGAAGTCTCGAGGATACGAGTCGAAAGAGAGCGAAGTGTAAGGGGACGTTTCTTGAGACGACGGCCGAGACGACGATCGTGCAGGACGGCGAGGCCAACCGGGTACGAGCCAGGCGAGCTTCGGTGTCTTGAGGACGCTCGGCAAGCACCTCGTCCCAGAGTCGCAGTGCTCCGGCGCGATCCCCTCGCTTTTCGGCGAGCTGCGCCAGATGGCGACGAGTGAGATGTCCGCGGAGATCGGAAACCAAGCTCGTGAACTTCCGCGGCGGCTCAGCCTCCAGGATCCGTCGCCAGCAGCTCTCGGCTCCGGCAAGGTCTCCTCGCTCGCGCCGCAGTAAACCTTCGCGGAAAAGAAGCTCGGTGTCATCGGGATCAAGCTCACGGCCGGCTACACAAGCGGCCAGCGCGGAGCCTGGGTCGCCCAGCATCCGATAAGCACGAGCGATTAGGAGATATACCTTGCGAACAATCGAGTCTCGTGGCGACGACGCCGCCAAGCTGGCTCGGAGATAGCCCAGGGCTGTCCTCGGCTCCTTGCGCTCGATCGCAACCCAGCCGATGTTGAAGAGGACGAAAGGATCGGTCGGATTCTCCCGCAGTTCGAGGCGGAGGATGCGAAAGTTCCGCTCCAGCTTCTTGTCGCGGAGGGCGTCGTCGATATAACCCACGTGGCCAATACCGATCTCCGTCCACTTCACCGGAATCCCCGCAGTGCGGATCGCCGGGACGATCTGCTCGTGGACCCGATAGGACCAGCGGACATCTTCGCGCAACGGGAAAAGCCGGACATGATCGGCCGCGGTGGTCGTCGCTCTCCCCTCGCGACCGGTCGAGAGCTGCCTCATCACAAAAGCCGAAGGCTTGGTATCATTGAGACGCTGAAAAAGTTCACTGAGGTGATGGCGATTCTCTTCATCGATCCGGTCGTCAGCATCGAGCCAGAACGCATAGCGACCTGAGGCCTCATCGAGCGCCGCATTGCGGGCCGCTGCGAAATCGTCGACCCAAGGGAAAGACACCACGTTGGCCCCCAGCGATCGAGCCACCTCCACCGTGCGATCCGTCGAGCCGGTATCGACCACGACGACCTCGTCGCAAAGACCTTCGGCCGACGCCAGGCAAGCAGCGAGGTTTTCCTCCTCGTCGCGTACGATCATCGTCAGGCTGACCTGAGGTCGAGGCCCCTGCCCCAACTTGCGGCGAGTTCGTGTTGCCACTCGCGAGGGCAAGTTCAAGGCTCCCTTGGGAACCAGTCGAGGCGAGTCGAACACCGACGAGGCCGTCACACGAGGAGGCTCGACTTCGGCCTCGGCGACCTCGTGATAGACGAACACGTCTCGGGCCACAGCCAACTCGAACCCCCGAGCACGGATCGCTGCCCCAAGTCGGCCATCGAACGGATCGAGGGTCCGTTCACTTCCTCAAAAAGAGGGCGACGCAGAAGCACACAACCGTCAGCCAAGCGGGAGGTCGTGAGCCACTGACGACGATGTCGGTCTCGCCAATCCTCGGCGAACCGACCAAGCGTCTGAAGATCAAGAGCATCGGCCATTTCCGCCCACTGAGGAGATGCGGCATCGTTGAGCATAGGCCCGACCATCCCCGTCTTCGCCCCTGAGTCCGCCAAGCCCACCAGTTGGTCAAGCCAGTCCTCGAAGACGATCGTCCCGTCGTCCAGCAGTGCGATGTAATCGCCGCAGGCAACCTTCAAACCTGGACCATGACGGAACCCGGTCATATCGCCGTTCCGTGAAACGACCTCAACATGAATCGGCACAGCATCGCGGATCCCCGCCAGATAAGCGGCACAGTCTCCTTCGGCGATCGTGACCAGTTCCCAAGGACGTCGCGTATGCCGCAACAGCGCCTCAACGCACCTCATCGTCCGCTGCAGTGACCGATGGCAGGCGACCACAACCGACACCAGCCCGCCCTTCAACTGAGTCGTCACGCTCATCGGCCCATCCTCAGCACAGCCCCGGATTCTTCTCCTGAGCACAGCCTAACGATGAAGGCCGATGAGTGCAAAAGGTAACGAAATCGATATCGATCAATGGATGCAGCTAATTCGACCTCTCAGGAGATAGATTCGGCTGCATCCGGAAGAACGTCAAGGTCCTGAGCGAATCAGAAACGGGATATTCTTTGGTATGTCATAATGATACCTCCTTCGATGCTCATCGCTTGCGTACCAAGGTGGCAAAGGTCTGTGCCCACAAACTTGAATCACAATTGCTACCGGCAGTAAACCGAAGAACACCAGCATTCTGGAACTGTTCGCCCTCCGAGTGGGTGAATGACTGAAGGCAGATTCCAAAAGGGATCAGAAGATCAGGCGTGAGATGATGGTCGGCAACTACCTACGGGTCGGCAGAGCTAAGTGCCAGGAGACCCGCAACGAGACGCCCGACTTGCAAACCTGGGCCAAGGCTCAGCCCGAGGACGTCGTCTGGTATCGGGACCGCTTCTCCGGCACGACGATGGAACGGCCCGGCCTGAAGCGGCTCCTGGCCGACGTTCGCTGCGGCAAGGACAGCAAGGTCTGCATTTGGCGGCTCGATCGGCTGGGCCGAACGGTCAAGGACCTGACGGGGCTGTTCGAGGAGTTGGTGACCTGCAAGATCAACCTCATCTCCCTTAAGGATGGCATCCCACAGAGGGCCGCCTGATCGGCAATGTGCTGGCATCAATGGCGGCCTACGAGACGGAAGCGCGGGCCGAGCGTATCGCCGGAGGGCAGGTAGTAAAGACGGCCAGGATCGAGGCCATCGTCAGGGCCGGGGGCACGCCGCCGGAGGTGAACAAGGGCGGTAGGACGAAGGGGACGCCGAACAAGGTGACGCCGACGGTCGAGAGAATGATCCTCACGATGAAGGCCGAGAAGAACGTGGCCCACATCGCCTGGGACTTGATCCTCTCACGCTAGACGGTCTATGAAATGCTGCGTCGGGGCTGAGCGGCGGCCGACGCAAAGTTCCTCGAAGAAAAATCGAAGAGCAGAAGCCTGGGACGCTAGTTCCATCAGCCCCCAAATGGACGACCGCCCCCCCCCGGCCTCCTTCATGCACAGAGGAAGTAGATGCCCCAATAGTCAGAACGATACTCATTCAGGCGTTGCTGATAAATTCTCGTGTTTGTAGCGGGTCATACGACGAGTTTGAAAGAACCCAACGTAGCAGGTCGCATGCTGCGTCAAGCGGTAGCGGTTCTCGTGAAATCAATATTTTTTGATATTATATATTTGTTATAGTTGTATATTATATGTTTTTACTGATAATTTTGTCTCCCTTCACAGAAGCAACGGATCGCTCGGCGGGCAACACTGTGCAATTATAACCCCTAACTGGAGCCTCAAGCATTTCCATTACAGCCTCGTGCCCCTCGGGACATAACTTTACCCCACTTGTATGGGTAAGAACATTTGGCATGTACACGCCCCATCTGTGTCCATAGTCGCACTGGAATCTGTGAAACATGATGTCCCATCATTTCAGAGTCACATGGGGTCCACTCCCGTAGAAGAAGTGGACATTATCGATGCCCGCACGATGGTTCGTGGCATTGAAGTGCGGACCCACCGCATGGTTCTCGAAACTATGACCGAGCGAGTGGTCAACCCACTCAGCAACGAGCCGCTCCTTCCCGTCTTCAAAGTATTTGCCGATTGCATGGTGAGCTTCCGCTCCTGGTAGGCGTCCCGTCGTCGGATCGCCACTTTCCCATGGGGGCCTTGGGCCGGGTCGCTCTGGGGGATTGCTCCCCGTTCCTGTTTAGCGGCCTGGTAATTGCAGGATAATCCGGAGGCAGGGCCGTTCTCCCGGCCCTGTCTCGGGAGGGGGCCGTGGACATCCGCTTGCTCCAAGACCGGATCGCCGAATTAGAGGCTCAGGTCGCGAGCTTCGTAGCGCAGATCGAGCAACTGGAGCAGAGCAACCGCGTCCTCCAGCAACAACTCGACGAGGCGCAGCGGGCCGCGGCACGCCAGGCCGCTCCCTTCCGTCGTCCGGAACGCAAGAAGATTCCCGAGGCCCAGAAAAAGCGGCCGGGGCGTCAGCGAGGACATCCCATAGGCATCAAGTTAAGTCATACTCCAACAACGACGGGTCGTTGATCAGTTCAAATGTACTAGGTTTTTTACGGCGGTTCTGTTTCGCCGACATGCGCATGAGGTTGGCCAGGCGTTCGA
>Ga0153954_1000763_pt1 | contig 22143 bp, 21 predicted proteins | sample TSFL038MetaG_FD_102277 | JGI IMG/M metagenome (GOLD analysis project Ga0153954, IMG submission 102277) | Attine ant fungus gardens microbial communities from Florida, USA - TSFL038 MetaG | ecosystem: Host-associated > Fungi > Mycelium > Unclassified | place: USA: Florida, Wekiwa Springs State... | reverse complement strand
GGATGCTGAGCCTGCTGTGCCTGGGGATGCGCGGGCTCTCCCGGATGCGCCGGCTCGCCGGGGCGAGCGGGCTCGTTCGGATGCTGAGCCTGCTGTGCCTGGGGATGCGCGGGCTCTCCCGGACGCGCCGGCTCCCCGGGGCGAGCAGGCTCGTTCGGGTGCTGAGCCTGTTGCGCCTGCGGATGCGCCGGCTCACCCGCACGCGGCGGTTCGCCGGGACGAGCGGGCTCACCCGGACGCGCCGGTTCGGCACGGTTGGCCTCATGGTTGGCCTGCGGCAGCGGCGGCATGCCCGGGTGCTGGACATTGGTCTGGCCGGCGGCATGCTCGGCGATCTTCGGTCCGGGCGCGTTGCCGCGCTGCGGCTGCGGCCGGGCGATCTCCTCCATGTTGCCGAGGCGCGTCTCGTTCGCTCGATTCGCCTGCTGGCCCTGGGCGCGTGGCTGCTGCGCCTGACCCGGCTGCGCGAACGAATGGTTGGGCGTGGGCGGCGCCGACACGGCGGCGACCGGCGCCGAGGCGATCTTCGCCTCGTCGACGCGAATGCGGGCCTGCTGGACCGGCCGCGAATGGGCGAAGTCCTCGGCCGACACCACCGTGGCGAACCGGCGGTTCATCATCGGATCGTTCTTGTCGTTGGCCGTCAGCGCCTCGTGCCGCTCGACATGCTGCCAGCGATCGTTCATCGCCGCCGCCGGCACGTGGTCGCCGCGGTTCATGCGCTCGTAGTAGGCGCGGTCGCGGGCGTAAGGCGGCACGTAGGCCTCGCGCGGTCCCAGCGGGAACCAGCCGACGGGCCCACGGTTCTGTATGCCCAGGGCACGCCCAAGCTCGACGCCGCCGACGAAGGCGACCAGCGCCGGCGCATAGGCGGCATGCTCGTGCCGGTCGGGTGGAACCCAGAACCAGTGATTGTCGCGCTGCGCCCAGCGGCCGTAGTGATAAGGGGCGAAGCCCCACGGCTCCGAACCCACCCAGTTCCAGCCATAGGGATCCGAATAGGCCCAATAGCCATCGGTGTAGGGCTGCCAGCCGGCGGAGATCGCATTCGGCGTCCAGACCTCGCCATACTCGGGATCCTGGGCCCAGGTGCCGTAGGCCTGCATGTCCTCGTAGCCGGTCACGTCGGCGGAGAGATATTGCGGCTCTGCGTAGGAGATCTGCTGGTCACGCTGCGCCCAGTAGGTCGGCATCGCGGGCGGTGCGCTCGAGATGGCCTGGACCTGCAGGTTCGAGCCGTCGCCGGTGATCTGGGCGACCTGGCCGGCATTGACCGTCAGCGACTCGCCTCCCGGCGTCTGGATCTGGGCCTGGCCCGCGCGCACACCGATCATCGTCGGATCGTCGACGGTACCTGCATGGATGTAGTAGTCACCCTGCTGCACCAGGCTGACCGTGCCGCGTGGCGTGATCACCTGATACGGCTGGCCCTGGTCGAGCTGGAAGGCCTTGATGTCGAGGCGGCCCTGGTCGAGCTGCATCTTCACCTGGCTGTCATCGATCGCCAGCATGTCGAGCTGCGTGTCGCCGTCCATGCGCACGCGCGAGCCGGCGATCTGGACTTCGTCATGGCCGCTGGGTTCGGTCCACAGCGCATCGCCGGTCGAGAGCGGCGTGTTCAACGCGGCCTGGGACCAGGCGTCGGCCTGGGCATCGTGATAGGAGACGGCGCCCTGGAGATAGGCGACGCGTCCGATGCGGCCCGGAGGATCGGAGGCGGGGCCGGCGGCGGGGGCGGACTGCGCGGCCGCGGTGCCGGCGATCGCCATGAGAGCGACACTGGACAGCAGGGCGGCGCGGAAGGAACGGCGCATGTTGTTTTGCTCCTCGCTGGGATATACGTCGTGAGTCGTAATACGTCTGCGAATGAGGCAACGCCGCCATCGTTGGCGAGTTCCGGGGGGAGGCATGATATGAGCGTGGCCGATGCGAACCGCACGATCCTGACCGGCGAAAATCCTTTCATCCGGCTGTCGACCCAGGATGGCGATCCCAACACGACCGACGCCAGCTACTGGCGAATCGTTTTCAGCCCGGCCGGTCCAGGCCACGTGCTCTATCTCAAAAGCGAACTGACCGAGGGCCGCTGGCGCATCTATTCCGACAACATCGCCATGGCCCGCTGGCTGCAGAAGACCGTGCAGGGCATGCTCAATGCCGAGCTCAAGGACCTGACGATCCCTGTCACCGATGCCGCCTTCGATAAGTCGGGAGATTGCCGCGATTACTGGACCGAACACGTTTCGGCCACGGATGCCGAAATCGCGCTCACCTGGTTCGACATCGGCGAACCGCTCCTGATTCACACTCAGCCCAACCAGGCGCCGAACCCGCGGCCCTATGGTGTCTGCACGCTCCTCGTCCCCGCCCTGGGCGCCCGGCTGACGATCAACGGCGAGCAGGCCAAGGGCTCGCCCTGGAAGCGCGAACGCGAAGGCCAACCGTTCTCGACCTGCGCGCTCGCTTTCTCCGAGAGCTGGACGGAACCGCGGTAGGCCTCTCGGACCACGAACCTCCAAGCTCGCTGCATACTGTGCGGGGAAGTCCATGCAAGCGAACCGGCCTGCGCCGAAAAGTATCCAAGCCTTCGAGAGACTTAGCCTCGGCTCTCTGCTTGTCGGTATCGTGATTGCTGCACTCGCCTACGAAGGTGATCGTGCACACGCAAGTCCGATGTTTGTCGTGATTGTACAATGCATCGTATTTGCCATCGTAGCTCTCCTGATCCTTTGGATCAGCCGGCGTCGAAGCAATTTGGGAAGATGGGTTTGGCTAGTCCTCTGGTTCGGTGGCCTGACCTTCTACGTTCCCCAACTCATCAATATGCTGCAAATGGGGTTGCCTGGGATTCTGTCGATCATTCAATTGCTTCTCCAGGCGGTTGGTATCTTCTTTCTATGTACACCTGCATCCAGACATTGGTTGCGTCCTGTGAACGATCGGCTTCCAGATACCGACGAATCGCCATCTCACGTCTTTGATTGATGATCTGGGGCCGCTCCTCGCGGACAACAGGCCCTATCTATCTACCTTTTCAGCGGCATCGCGCCGCTTTCACTGGCTGATACCTGCTCAGCGTCTTTTTCCGAACAGGCTTCTCGCGATGGCGAGAAGCGGCACGGCGAGGCAGAGCCAGGAGACGATCCACCAGCCTTCGGTCTGACCCAGAAGGGCGGCGAGCAGGCCGAAGAGGGTGAGCGTGGCCAGCACGAGCGGCCACTTCCAGACCCGCATGATCACGAGAGCGCCGCCAGGCGCTCGAGGTCCGCGTCGGCGGTGGCACGGCGACGAAACCAGAGCTGCAGGCCGCTCACCAGCACGCCGATCGCCGCGAGGTCGAGCAGGGTCCAGATGATCTTGAGTGGCAGGCCGCCATAGTCGCCGAAGTGCAGGGGCTTCGCGACCAGGATCGCCGTCAGGTACCAGGGCAGGGTGCGACTGTCGGTGATCTTGCCGCTGACGGCGTCGATCAGCACCGGCTTGAGGAGCCGCGCGGTCAGCGCCGACTTGCCGCGCATGAAGACCATGTAGTGGTGCGGCGTGGCGAAGCGGCCGCCGGGAAAGCCCACGAAGGCGACATCCATCGTCGGCACCGCGGCGCGCGCCGTCTCGACCGCCTGCTCGGTCGAGCTCGGATGGATGACGAGCGGCTGGCCGCGCCAGTCGGCGGTCATGGCCACGAGCTCGGTGCGCTGCCACATCGAGAGCAAGGGGATGGTCAGCGTATTGATGATGCCGGTCAGGCTCACGACCAGCAGCCAGGCTGTCGTCACGATGCCCAGCATGTTGTGCAGGTCGAGCCAGCGCCTCCGCTTGTGGCCTTCCTTGCGGACCGTACCGAATTTAAGCCGGCCCATGTAAGGCGCGTAGAGCACGACGCCCGACACCAGCGAGGCGACGAAGCAGAGACCGATGAAGCCCACGAACAGGGTGCCGGGCAGGCCGGAGAGCAGTTCGACATGGAGCGAGCGGATGACGAACATGAAGCCCTGCCCTTGCGGCAGGTCGTTGATCATCTCGGCGGTGCGGGCGTCGTACTTGAACACGGCCGTTGGGTTCGCGGCGTCGACGCTTTTGGCCATGCCGACGAACCAGGCGGGATGATCGCTGCTGCGCGAGACATACATCACCTGATCGTCGGGTCGACGGCGTCGCGCATCCTCGATCATGCGATCGACGCCGACCTCCGGCGTGTCCGGCGCCATCTCGGGCGGCACGACGGTCGTGCCGCTCAGGATCCCGATCTCATCCTTGAAGATCAGTGGCAGGCCGGTGATGCAGAGGACCAGCAGGAAGAGGGTGCAGACGAGGCTGGTCCATTTATGGACCTGGTACCAGACCCTGAGGCCCTTCACCGTCATGCGCATGCCCTCACGTCGTCACCACGCGTAGCGCAGTGACAGAGTCACCAGCCGCGACTGACCATAGAAGCAGCCCACGGCCGTTGAGCAGGTCGTGACGTACTGCGTGTTCATCAGGTTGCTGGCGTTGAGCGCGAGCTTGGCGCCGTGCATCTTGGGATTGAGATTCTCGAGATCGTAGCTCAGCATCGCGTCGAGCAGCGCGTAGCCCGGGATCAGGATTGTGTTGGGCGCGTTGCCCCAGGAAAAGCCGGTGTAGCGAAGGCCCGCGCCGAAGCCCAAGCCCCGCAGCGGCCCCGTCTGGAGCGTGCGATCGACCCACAACGCGCCCTGGTTCTGCGGCACCGTCGCGACCTGGCTGCCGAGATCGGTACCGTTGCTCTGGGTGATCTTGGCGTCGGTATAGGTGTAGGAACCGACGATGTTGAAGCCCTGCGGCAGGCTCGCCTCGACGTCGAACTCGATGCCTTGGGAGGTGATCTGCCCCGCCTGTACGCTGTAGCCCAGATGCAGGGGATCGGTGGTGAGCGCGTTCTGCTGGACCACCTTGTAGGCCGCAAGACTGGCGGAGAGGTTGGGCTCCTTGGGCTGGAATTTGACGCCCACCTCGTACTGCGTGCCGCGCGTCGGCTGGAAGGGATTGCCGGCGTAGTCCGTGCCGATGGTCGGCTGGAAGGAGCTCGCGATCGACACGTAGGGCGACAGGCCGAAGTCGAAGACGTAGTTCAAGCCGGCGCGGCCGGACAACGCGGTCACCGACTGCGCGCTGGTGACGTGGGTCATGTAGTTCTGGCTGACGGTGTCGACCCAGTCGTTGCGGCCGCTCAAGGTCAGGCGCCAGCGATCGAACGAGATCTGGTCCTGCACATAGGCGCCGTACTGGTTCTGTCCCTGCGCCGTGCTCGTCGTGATGGTGGGCGGCGTGATCGTCTGCCAGTAGACCGGCGCGAACATGTTGATCGACGGTGCCGTGCCGATGCCCGTCTTGCTCTGGCTGCCGGCATACATGTAGTCGAAGCCGAAGAGCAGCGTGTGCGAGAGCGGCCCGGTCGAGAACTTGGCGACCGCCTCGTTGTCGAGCGTCACGTTCTGCGCCGATTCGGGCACGCTGTAGGCAACGCGGCTCAGCGTGTACTGGTTGGCCGCCAGCGACGTGCCGATGACGGCCGACAGGTTGGTGTCGAGCGCGGCATAACGAAGGTTCTGGCGCACCGTGAAGGCGTCGCTGAAACGATGCTCGAACTGGTAGCCGATCCAGCCCTGGCTGCGCAGGAAGCTGTTGTAGTTGGGGTCGCCGACGAAGGTGCTCGAGGGCAACTGGCCGTTGACGTTGGGCAGGATCGTTCCCTGGGTTGGCAGGAACTGCGTCGCCACGCCATTCACGTCGCGCTGGAACTGGCCGAGGATCGTGAAGCTGGTGTCGGCGTCTGGATGCCAGGCGAAAGCCGGCTGGATCATCAGCCGGTTGTCGCTGACCTGGTTGATCGTCGTGCCGCCCTCATGGGCGATGCCGGTGAGCCGGTAGAGGAACTGGCCGTCATCGGTCAGCTTGCCGCCGAGATCGAAGGCCCCCTGGAGCTGGCCGAAGTTCGTGCCCTGCAACTCGACCGTATGGATGGACTCCGCTGTCGGCCGCAGGCTCACGAGATTGACCATGCCGCCGGGTGGGATCTGGCCATACAGCGCGGAGGAGGGGCCGCGCAGGATCTCGACCCTCTCCAGGCCCCACGGATCGGGCCGCATGCGGCCGAACTGCGTGACGCCGGACGGCAGCAGCTGGCCGTCGAGAAAGATCGGCGCCAGGAAGCCGCGGATGCGGATCGTGTCGAAGCGCGTGTCGACGGTGCCGCCGTTGGTCGTCGTGCCCGGCGCGTAGTGCACGGCGTCAGAGACCGACTGGCTGTTCTGCGTCACCATCTGGTCGCGGCCGATCACTGTCACCGCCTGCGGCGTTTCAAGAAGCGGCGTGTCGGTCTTGGTCGCCGTCGCGCTGCGATGGGCCACGAAGCCCTGGATCGGTCCCGTGGCGGTTTCTGGGGCGCCGACGACGGTGATGGGCTCCAGGGTCCCGCTCGGCGCTGCCGCGGTGGACGGGGCCTTCTCGAGCGTGACGGTCGTCGCGTTCGTGAACCGGAACGTCAGACCTGAGCCGATCAGCAATTGCGAGAGAGCGGCGGACGGAGAGAAGGTCCCCTGGACGCCGGGAGATTGCAGGCCGCGCGTCAATGAAGCGTCGAAGAAGAGCTGCACACCGCTTGCTTCACCGAAGCGGATCAACGCCGATCCAAGGGGTTGGGCCGGAATATCGAACGTCTGCGTCGACGCGGTCTGCGCGCGGGCGGTTGAAACAATCCCCGGCGCCTCGACAACCAAACCCAATCCCAGAATCGCAGCCCAGGCCGCTCTCTTGGCCGAATGCATGAACACAACTCCCCGACACACCACGCCTCTGTCCGTAAGACGGACGAGAGCGGCGGCGTTATGAGGAGCCGTTCAACTTTTTATCGCGCAGGCCGGCGGGGAATCAGCCCTTGGGCGACAGGACCACCAGCCAATCGGTCAAACGATGCAGCTTGATCGGCAGGATGGCGGCGATCGTGCTCAGGGCGGCGTCGGCCTGCTTCGTGTCGAAGACCGCGGTGACCGGCAACGCGCGCAACGCCGAATCGGTGAACACGATCCGGCCGCCGCGGCAGCGTTCGAGATCGGCCACGACCTCGCCGAGGGGCGCGTCCTGGAAGACCAGCCGGTCGCGGCGCCATCCCTCGATCGTCCGCAGATCGGCGGGATGGGGCTCCTGCAGGCGGCCCGCCGTGTATCGGACCTGCTGGCCTTGCTCGAGGTCGATCTTGCCGCCCGAGTCGGTCGAGACCTCGACGCGATGCTCCGCGACCGCCACGGCCACCGAATCGTCGATCCGCTTGACGTTGAACGCCGTACCGAGCGCGCGGGTGCGGCCCTGGCCGGCTTCGACGATGAAAGGCCGCGCGGTGTCGGCCGCCACGGTGAAGAAGGCTTCGCCCGCCTCGAGTTGGAGACGGCGCGTCGCGCCGTTGAAGGACACGGAGAGCGCGGAGGCGCCGCCCAGCTCGACGACCGATCCGTCGGTCAAGGTCACGGTCCGGCGTTCTCCCGGCGAGGTGCGATAGTCGGACCACAGTCCGGGCCGGCTGGCGACGAATGCAGCGGGACCCGCGACGGCGACGATGCCGGCGGCGATCAGCCAGCGCCGGCGCCCACTCCTTGGTTGAGGCACGGCGGCTTTGAAAGGCACGACGATCTGCTCGCCGCGATCGAACGCGGGCTGCAGCAGATCGGCCTTCGCCCAGACGGCTTGGGCACGCGTCCAAGCGGCTTCGTGTGCGGGATCGGTCTGCCGCCAGCGTTCGAAGGCGCGCCGGTCGCTGTCGTTCGCCTGCTCGTCGCGCAACACGACAAGCCAGCGCAGCGCTTCCTCGATCAGGGGATTTTCGGTCCGATCCGACATGCCTCTCCGCGACGGGCTGGCCCGTCCATGGGTTTCTTACCCGTTAGACGCGCGAGAAGCGAACCGGTGGGAATTGGTCACAACTATTTGTCCGACGCCATCTCACGCTCGAGGGCGGCGAGCGCATTCACCATGTGGGTGACGACCGTGTTGCGGCTGATACCAAGGCGCGCGCCGATCTCCGTCAGGCTCAGCCCTTCGAACTTGCCGAGCACGAAGACCTCACGGCAGCGCGGCGACAGCGCCTCAACGGCCTGGAGCAGTCGTGCGAACTCGTTGCGATAGAGGGTGACCTTTTCCGGCGATGGCTGCGTGTCCGGCACGGCTTCCGCGACCGTAGGAGCGGCGGAAAGCTCGATGCCGTGGCTTGCATGGCGCTGATGATCGACGGCGAGGTTCGAGGCGATCCGGAACAGGAAACCACGCGGATTTTCGATCGCGGCAGTGCTCTGGACGGTCGCCGCCCGCAGCCAGGTCTCCTGCGCCAGATCCTCGGCCAGCGGCATATCGTTCAGCCGCCGATGCAGGAAGCGCAGCAGCGCCTCGCGATGTTCGGCAAAACTGGACAAGAGGCTGGAACGGTTCTCGGCCATCGGCCGTACCGCATTATCGCTATTGCGAATGATTCGCAAGTCGGATGCGGTCAGTCGGCGCGCTAGGCGGAGGTTTGGGCCGATCTCCGCTTCGACTTTCCGGAGCCAGCCGTCTGTGACGTGCCGAGCTGAAGGTCGGCCGAGTCGGCCACGACCGTGAGGCTGGCGCGCAGGCTTGCGAAGGCGCTGGCGCCGAGACGGCTGCGCAGTTGATCGTCGATCCGCCGGATGACCGCGCGTTCCGCCAGGATCACCTCGCGGCTCTGCCGGGTGAAGAGAACGACCTTCGCCCGACCGTCGGTCGGATCGGTGATCGTCCGGACCAGGCCGCGTTTCTCGCAGGCGGCGATGAGCTTGCCGATCGCCTGCTTGGTGACGCCCGCGCGGTCGGCGATCTCGGTGATGCGCGTGCCGCCCATGTCGATGTGGCGCAGAAGATGCATGTGGGTGCTGCGGAAGTCCTTGAAGCCGGCTTCCTGCAGGCCGCGCACCAGCGCGTGCTGCCAGTTGTCGACCGCGACCAGAAGCAGGCGCCCGAGATTCTCGTTGCGCCACGGATGACGCCTGTCCCGGCGCAGCCCGCGATAGAGGCCGTTGGCCGGCGGCCGCGCCTTGCCCTCACTCTTTTTCATCCGACGTCCCTGTACTCCGTGACCGGCAGCAATACGCCCCGCCGTTCGCATTATCGGTCAGCCCGGAGGAAGGTGCCAGTCATCCGGCGTCGCTTGACATTAGTAAACTTGGATGACTAATTTTTTGCGGAGATTGGAATGGACACTGGCGTTGGGGGATGGAGGTCGGCATGCCGCCACAGGATCAGTCGCAGGATCGTTCGATCGCAAAGGGACTGGATGAGACGCGCCGGCCGGTGAATCAGGCCCGGCACGTTTCCGGCACCGTCTACACGTCGGCCGAAATCTTCGAGAAGGAGAAGGAGGAGATCTTCCTCAAGGACTGGCTCTGCGTCGGCCGGGTCGACGAGATAGAAAACCAAGGCGACTATATGACGACGCGTATCGTCGGCGAGCCGGTGCTTCTGGTGCGGGGCGAGAACAACCAGGTGAACGCCTTCTCCAACATCTGCCTGCATCGCGGCGTCGAGGTCGCCATGGGCAACGGCAACCGCCGCGCCTTCACCTGTCCCTTCCACGGCTGGACCTACAATCTCGAGGGGCGGCTGGTGAGCGCGCCGCTCATGGGCGAGGCGGAGAATTTCGACCTGGCGAAGTGCCGGCTCTCACGCATCCGCTGCGAGACCTGGCAGGGCTGGATCTTCCTGACCTTCGACGACAAGGCCAGGCCGCTCGCCGAGCATGTGGCACCGCTGGAGCGCGATTTCGGCTACATGCGCCAGGAGGACTGCCGTCTCGCCATCAAGAGCGTCAACGAGGTCGACTGCAACTGGAAGCTCGTGGTCGAGAACCTGATCGACTTCTATCACGTCAACGTCGTTCACCGCTCGACCAACGGTCGCACATTCACCAAGGATGCCTTCGAATTCATGCCGCGCGAGCGCGGCGGCTATTTCGCCGAATACAATTCAGGTCCGTCGACGCCGTCCGGCAAGCCCGTGTTCGGCAAGATGCCGTGGATGGAGGGCAAGGAGAACAACTTCGCCACGGCGGGACGGCTGGCGCCGAACTTCACCTATTTCGGCCGCGTCGACGACGTCCATCCCTATGTGACCTGGCCGCTCGGCCTCAATCGCACGCAGGTCATCGTCTACACCTTGCTGCCCAAGATGTATTTCGGCGCGCCCGACTTCGACGAGAAGGTGAAGGCCTATCGCGAGTTCCAGGATCGCGTGATCGCCGAAGACAAGCAGATGCTGGAATCGATGCAGGCCAACATGTCGTCGCGCCATTACCGGCCGGGACGCATGGCCTCGATCGAGAAGGGCGTTCACCATGTGCTGAACGCCTATCTCGATCGCATGCAGTCGGGCTCCTGACAGGCGGCGCCCGGCATGTTGATGACCTTTGTCGACGTGGACGGCGTCTCGACGCGCTGTCTCGTGGCCGGTGGTGAGGATGCGCCGCCGGTCCTGTTGATCCACGGCCTGAGCCTCACGGCCGATATCTGGTCGCGCCACATCGATCATCTCGCCAAGCGCTTTCGCGTCGTCGCGCCCGACATGCTGGGCCATGGCTTCACGCGGCCAGCCGACGGCGCCCGCGTCGATATCCCGGGCAAGCTCGCGCATCTCCTCCGCCTCGCCGACGTCTTCGGCCTGAAGCGCTTCGCGGTCAGCGGCAGCTCCTATGGCGGTCTGATCGGCGCCAATCTTTACCTCGGCCATCCCGAGCGGGTGACCAAGCTGGTCATCAACGGCAGCGGCTCGTGCTTCAACAGCGAGGCGCAGCTCGCCGACTTCCTGGGCCGGATCTACGCGAACTACAAACCCACGCTGACCCGCTCGACGCCGCAGATGTGGCGCGAGCGGCTCGCCAACACGGTGCTCGATCTCGCGAGCGTGCCGCCGGAGCTGCCGACCTTGCTGTCGCTTTGCTACGCCCAGCCTTGGGCCGAGGGGTGTTGGCAGCAGACCATCGAGACGATGCGCGACACGGCGGCGTTCCGGCCGTATCGCATCCTCGAGCGGCTGGAAGCGATCACGGCGGAGACGCTGGTCGTCTGGGGCCGCGACGACAAGGGCGGCGTCTATGAAAGCGCGGTCGCGGCCGTGGCGCGCATGCCGAAAGCTCGTCTTGTCGCCTTCGACAAGTGCGGTCATCTGCCGATGATGGAGCAGCCCGAGGCCTACAACCGCGCCATCGACGACTTCCTCGGCAGCGGACCGGCATGAGAGCGTCGAGCCCGATCGGCATGCGCGGCGCGGACGTCCTGGTCCGCGACCACTTTTGCATCGAAGCGGGCGAGACGGTCGTCATCACGGCCGACGCGACGACCGATCCGTCGGTCGTCGATGCCATCTGGGGCGCATCCATCGCGGTGGGCGCGCGACCGATTGTGCTGAAGCTGCCCAAGCTTCCCTATCAGGGGCGTCTGGCCGATCCGTACGTGCCCGAGGCGCTCGGCAAGGCGGTGGAGACCTGCGACGTCTGGCTCGACCTGACGTTTCCGTACCTTGCCGGCTCGCATGTCCACGACCTCGCGATGAAGGCCAACCGGCCACGCTATCTCCTGCTGGGCGATGTCGACGGCGAGGGACTCGACCGGCTCTATGGCGTCTGCAGCCTCGACCGGCTGTTCGAGGCGCAGACGAGCCTCGATCAGGTGTTCGCCGACAACGAAGGCGCGGAGTGCCGCATCACCAATCCCGCGGGCAGCGACGTGCGCTTCCGCCTCGGACGGACGGTCACCAGGAAGACGCGCTACACGCGCACGCCCGGCACCTCGACGGTGATGGGATCGGCGATCTTCTACCCCGAGCCGGACAGCGTTCAGGGTGATCTCTTCGTCGACGCCATGTTCCATGAGTTCTACACGCTGCTGCCACGGCCCATGCATCTGGTCGTCGACGGCCCGATCCGCGCGCTCAAGGATGGCGGCGGGCAGGCGATCATGGCCGAGCGTGCGCTGCGCCGCGCCGGCGGCGGCGAATTCGGTCGCATCATCCATTTCACCGTCGGCTTCCATCCGGCGGCGCGCTTTTCCGGCGCCTCGTTCATCGAGGACATCCGCTCGCCCGGCGCCAACGCCGTCGGGCTGGGCGTGCCGTGGTGGGAACCCGGCGGCGGCGAGAATCATCCGGATGCGGTGATGACGGCGCAGTCGGTCTGGGTCGGGGGACAACAGATCGTGCGGGACGGGACGGTGATCGCTCCAAGTGAGCCGGCCGAGAAGATCGCGGCGATCACTAGGGTCGGCTGAACGACAAATCGACAGGGAAGGGGGACTGACATGGATACGAAGGGAAGATCGCCAACGTCGCGTGGGAGCCGGTGGTGGTACGCGCTGCTGCTTTTGCCGTTCATCGTGCTGAGCGCGGTGCCGCTGTTCAATCGGATCGAGCCGCGCCTCTTCGGCATTCCGTTCTTCTGGTGGTTCCAGCTGATGTGGATCCCGCTCACCGCCTGCCTCACCGCGCTCGTCTACTTCATGGCCGAGCGCGACGGCAGCGAGGGAGACGCGCCATGAACGTCAACTGGAGCGCCTTGATCGTCTTCACGGTCATCTTCGTCTTCGTTACCGTGCTCGGCTTCGTGGCTGCCCACTGGCGCCGCGGCGACATGAACCTGCTGCACGAGTGGGGACTGGGCGGCAGCCGCTTCGGCACCTTCATGACCTGGTTCCTGATGGGCGGCGACTTCTTCACCGCCTCGGCGATGGTCGCCCTGCCGGCGCTGGTCTTCGGCGCGGGCGCCATGGGCGCCTTCGGCATTACCTATTCGGCCTTCATCTTCCCGGTGCTGTTCGTCTTCGCGCCGCGGCTCTGGTCGGTGGCGCGCAAGCACGGCTACGTGACGGCGGCGGATTTCGTGCGCGGCCGCTACGGCAACCGCTGGCTCGCCTCGGCGGTCGCGCTCACCGGCCTGGTGGCGACCATGCCGTACATCGCGCTCCAGCTTGTCGGCATGCAGGTCGTCATCGCGGCCCTCGGTCTCGAGACCAAGGGCCTTGTGGGCGATCTGCCGCTGATCCTGGCCTTCGTGATCCTGGCCGGTTTCACCTACACGAGCGGCCTGCGGGCGCCGGCGGCGATCGCCGTCGTCAAGGACATCCTGCTCTACATCACGGGTATCGCCGCGGTCGTCGGTATCCCGATGGCCCTGGGCGGCTATCCAGCGATCTTCAATCACGTGCCGATCGAGAAGCTGACCCTGCCGTCCCCGGGTCCGGGGACGCTCGGCAACTACAGCATCTATGTCACCCTGGGCATCGGGTCGGCGCTGAGCTGGGGCCTCTATCCGCACTCCATCACCGGACTGCTGAGTGCCAACCATCGGCGCGCGATCCAGCGCAACGCCTTCCTGCTGCCGATCTATACTCTGGTCATCGGCTTGATCATGCTGATGGGCTACATGGCCATCTCGGCGCAGGTGGCGCAGAAGGCGGAGTTCGAGGGCCTGTTCAAGCAGTTCGGCTCGACCTTCGCCGTGCCGGCGCTCTACCTGAACTTCTTCCCGAGCTGGTTCGCCGGGTTGGCGTTCGCGGGCATCGCCATCGGCGCGCTGGTGCCGGCGGCGATCATGTCGATCGCGGCGGCCAATCTTTTCAGCCGCAACGTCTATCGTGAGTTCTGCCGGCCCGACTGCACCGCGCAACAGGAGACGAACGTGGCGAAGTGGGTGTCGCTGCTGGTGAAGTTCGGAGCGTTGATCATCGTCTTCGTCCTGCCCAGCCAGTACATGGTGAACCTGCAGCTGATCGGCAGCATCGCCATCATCCAGACGCTGCCGTCGGTGTTCCTCTCGCTCTACACGCGGTGGTTCAATCCCTGGGCGCTGCTCGTGGGCTGGGCCTGCGGTCTCGTCACCGGCATCTCGATGCTGGTGGCATTGGGCTTCAAGTCGCCCTACTACCCGCTCGACATCGGCGGCTTCGCCGTGCCGGGCTACGCGGCGATCTACGCCTTCGCGATCAACCTGGTCGTCGCCGTGGTCCTGACCGTCATCATCAAGGCGGCGAGCGAAGCGCGGTCGCAGGACGAGACGGTGGCGTCGGACTACGTGGTCTGATGGAGAAGGGCCCGGCCGCGATCCGGCCGGGCCTTCCTAGAACGCCTTCGCCAGTTCCGTGTAGCTCTGGCGTCGGACCTCTTCGTCGTAGGTCCAGGTGACGACGGCCATCTCGTCGACGCCGACCTTGTCCTTCAGCTCGACGATGCGCGCCATGACTTCGGGGCCGGTGCCGGCGAAGGTGTCCTGGCGCAGCTTCGCGATGCGTGCCGGATCGTATTGCCCGAGCGCCTTGTAGGCGTCTTCGGGCGACTGCAGAGGGCCCAGCATCCCGCGGTCGCGGTTGAGACGCGAGAGGATGCGCGGGGTGAGGTGATGCTGCGCCTCTTCCATGGTCGGCGCCGCCAAGGCCATGACGCAGAGGCCACTGTGAGGTTTGGGGTGCCGCTCGCTCGGCCGATAGGTGCGCTTGTAGAGATCGATCGCACGCTCGCCGCCGGCGCCATCGCTGAAGAACCAGGCGTAGCAGTAGGGCAGGCCGAAGAGGGCGGCGACCTGCGCGCCATAGTCCGAGCTGCCGAGGATCCAGACTTCAGGCGCTGTCGGTCCGTTAGGGTACGCTTTCACTGCCGCGAAGGGATGGCCGTTCACCAGTGGCTCGTTGTGCACCCAGGCCATCAGGTCGCGGATGTCGGACGGGAAATGCTCGGGCCGCTCGTTGGCCATGGGATTGAGCGCGAAGGCGGTGCGGCCGTCGGATCCGGGCGCACGGCCCAGCCCCATGTCGATGCGGCCGGGCGCGAGCGCATCGAGCACGCGGAACACCTCGGCCACCTTGAAGGGCGAATAGTGCGGCAGCATGATGCCGGCGCTGCCGATGCGGATGCGCTCCGTGGTGGCGGCGATCGCCGCCATGACGATCTCCGGCGCGGTGCCGACGATGGTCGGGTGATTGTGATGCTCCGACACCCAGAAGCGCTCGTAGCCCAGCGTTTCGCAATGCTTGGCGAGCGCCACCGTGTTGCGGATCGATTGCTCCTGGGGCCGGCCGGCGACGGCGACCGATTGGTCGAGAACGGACAGACGCATTGTGGCGTTGAACTTAGGGTCACGCGAAGGAGGATGCCATGCCTACGTCGAAGGTCGTCGGGATTGACCACATCTCCATCAGGGTCAGCGACTACGCGAAATCGCGCGCCTTCTATTCGAAGCTCTTCACCTTCCTGGGCTTCGAGATCTCAGAGGATTACGGCAGCACGATCGGCTGGACCAACGGCAAGACACGCTACTGGATCGCCGAGGCCGACGGCCGCAAGAGCCACAAGATCGGCGATGTCGGCCTGCACCATTACGCCTTCGAGCTGCGCAATCGGAAGGACGTCGATGCCCTGCAGGCCTTCCTCGAGAAGGAGAAGGTCAAGATCGTCGATCCGGCCGACGAATATTACGAGGACTATTACGCCGTCTTCTTCCTCGATCCGGACGGGCTGAAGCTCGAAGGCATGAAGTACGGCGAGCTGACAGCCAAGCGGAAGAAGACCAAGGCCTTGAAAAAGAAGACGTAAATCCGCTACAAGAAAGTTGTTGCGAGTCACTTGCAATCCAGAGTGATCGGCATAGATTAGAAACGTTCTAAACTAATAGTAACGGAGCGTTTCATGCTGACCATCGGCGACAAGTTTCCTTCCTTCGACCTCCAGGCGGTGGTGAGCACCGACCCGAAGTCCGCCTTCAAGCGGATCAACGACAAGTCGGAAGAAGGTAAGTGGAAGGTCGTGTTCTTCTGGCCGAAGGACTTCACCTTCGTCTGCCCGACCGAGATCGCGGCCTTCGGCAAGCTGAACAAGGAGTTCAACGAGCGCGACGCGGTCGTCTACGGCGTCTCGACCGACAGTGAGTTCGTGCACCTGGCCTGGCGCCAGAACCACGCCGACCTGAAGCAGCTTCCCTTCGCCATGCTGGCCGACCTCAAGCGCGAGCTCGCGACCTCGCTGGGCATCCTCGACAAGAACGAGGGCGTCTGCCTGCGTGCCACCTTCATCGTCGACCCCGAGGGCATCATCCGCTTCGTGTCGGTGAACGACCTCTCGGTCGGCCGCAATCCGCAGGAAGTGCTGCGCGTGCTCGACGCGCTGCAGACCGACGAGCTTTGCCCCTGCAACTGGCAGAAGGGCGAAGAGGTCCTGAAGGCGGCGTAACCATGTCCATCGACACCCTGAAAGACCGGCTGCCGGACTATGCGCGCGACATCAAGCTCAACCTGTCGAGCCTGGCGTCCGAGCAGCTCCTCAGCCCGCAGCAGAAAGCCGGCAGCTTCATCGCTGCCGCGCTGGCGGCCAACCACTCAGCCACGACGCAAGCCGTCGTCGACGCCTTCGCGGGCGAGCTCACGCCGGAAGCGCTGAACGCGGTCAAGATCGCGGCCACGCTGATGGCGATGAACAACATCTACTATCGCTTCGTGCACCTCGTGCACGCTGATGACTACAAGACCCTGCCCGCCAAGCTGCGCATGACGGCGATGGCCAGGCCCGGCGTCGACAAGGTCGACTTCGAGCTGTGGTCGCTGGTCGTCTCGGCGGTCAACGGCTGCGGCATGTGCCTCGAAAGCCACGAGAAGGTGTTGCGCGAGCACGGCCTGTCGGCCGAGCAGGTGCAGGCGGCCATCCGCATCGCGGCGACGGTGCATGCCACGGCACGAACCCTGGCGGCCGAGGCGGCGCTGTCGCCTCAACTGGCGGAGGCGGCGTAGGTCACTCCGGCTGTATGCCGGCGTCCTCCGCGACCTTCTTCCAACGCGCGATTTCGGCGGCGATATAGCTGCCGAATTCCTGCGGGGTGCCGGGCGCCGGCTCGGCACCCTGCTTGGCGAACTGGGCCTTCACGCCCGGCTCGGCCAGGATCTTCACCAGAACCGCATGCAGCTTGTCGACGATCGGCTGCGGCGTTCCCGCCGGCACGACGATGCCCTGCCACGAGCTGACATCGAAGCCGGGATAGCCCGATTCCGCGAGCGTCGGCAGGTCGGGCGCGACCGACGAGCGCCGCGCGGTCGTCACCGCCAAAGCGCGCACCTTGCCGCCGATGACCTGCGGATAGAGCGACGAGAAGGGATCGAACAGCACCTGGATCTGGTTGCCGACCAGGTCGTTGATCGCGGGAGCGCTGCCCTTGTAGGGGATGTAGTTCATCTTGATCCCGGCGACGGTCGAGAATTGCTCGACCGCGAGATGGATCGAGCTGCCGGCCGTGCCGTAGGCGAGCTCGCCCGGCTTGGCTTTCACCAGCGCCACCAGCTCCTGCATGGTCTTCGCCGGCACCGAGGGATGCACCGCCACCAGCAGCGGCTGGATCGCCACCATCGACACCGGCGCGAAGCTCTTCTGCGGATCGTAGGGCATGTGCTTGAACGTCGCGGAGTTGATCGCGAGCGTGGAGATGTTGCCCATGGTGAGCGTGTAGCCGTCGGGCGCGGCCTTGGCGCCCGCCTCGGCGCCAACGATGCCGCTCGCGCCCGCGCGATTGTCGACCACGACCGACTGGCCGAGCTCCTCGGCGAGTCGCTGTGCGACCACGCGCGCCATCACGTCAGTCACACCGCCGGGCGGAAACGGCACGATGAGATGCAGCGGTTGCGTGGGCCAGGAGGATGCGGAGGATTGTGCGAATGTTTGCGTGGGGGCCGTTGAGCCGAACGCGCATAACGCCAACAGGGCGAGGGCTATTTTCTTCACGCGCGCACGATGCGGATGCGGTTTGTCGCGGTCAATTGTCGAGGGCTTGTCGGTTCCGACAGACGGGGCCAAACTCCGCGCCCTTCACGAAATTCCGAAAGGTGAATCGCATGTCCGCCATGCCAGCCAACACGTACCAGCCCAAGGGCATGCTCATCGACGGCAAGTGGGTCGGCAGCGTTTCCGGCGCGCACTTCTCGGTCGAGAACCCGGCCAAGCGCACGGCGATCGTCGACGTGCCGCGTGCCGACCCCAAGGATGTCGACGCCGCCGTCGATGCCGCCGACAAGGCACTGCCGGCGTGGAAGAGGGTCGTGCCGCGCGACCGCGGCAAGCTGCTGCTTAAGATCGCCGAGGCGATCCAGGCGCGCAACGAGGAGCTCGCCCGCACCATCGCGCTTGAGACCGGCAATGCGCTGCGCACCCAGGCGCGCGGCGAGGCCAACCTGACCGCCGACATCTTCCGCTACTTCGGCGGCCTCGCCTCGGAGCTGAAGGGCGAGACCGTGCCGCTCGGCGAGAACGTGCTCTCCTACACGCGCCGTGAGCCGATCGGCATCGTCGGCGCCATCATCCCGTGGAATGCGCCGGTGATGCTGGCGGCGCTCAAGATCGCGCCCGCGCTCTGCGCCGGCAACGTCATGGTGATGAAGACCGCCGAGGACGCCCCGCTGGGCGTGTTGATGCTGGCCGACATCTGCCAGGAGTTCCTGCCGGCGGGCGTGTTGAACGTGCTGACCGGCTATGGTCCCGAGGCCGGCACCGCGATCGCCAATCATCCCAAGATCCGCAAGCTCTCCTTCACCGGCTCGACCGAGGTCGGCAAGATCATCATGCGCGCGGCGGCCGATCGCATCGTGCCGGTGTCGCTCGAGCTCGGCGGCAAGAGTCCGTCGCTGGTCTATCCCGACGCCGACGAGGAGTGGGCGGTCGATGGCATCATCAACGCCATGCGCTTCACCCGGCAGAGCCAGAGCTGCACCGCGGGCTCGCGCCTCTTCCTGCACGAGGACATCTTCGACAGCTTCCTCAAGAAGCTCGAGAAGAAGACCACCGCTCTGAAGATCGGCGATCCGCTCGACGAGGCGAGCGACATCGGCACGATCATCAACAACAAGCAGTACACCAAGGTCTGCAAGTACGTGCAGGACGGCCTCGAGCGCGCCGATGCCAAGCTGGTGTTCGGCGGCCTGCCGCCCAAGACCGGGCCGCTGAGCGAGGGCTACTACACCGTTCCGACGGTGTTCGCCGACCGTTCGAACGACTGGCGCCTGGCGCGCGAGGAGATCTTCGGCCCGGTGCTGGTGGCGATCCGCTGGAGCAACGAGGAAGAGGCGATCCGCATGGCCAACGACAGCCACTACGGCCTCGCCGCCTATGTCTGGACGCATGATATCGGCAAGGGCCTGCGAGCGGCGCACGCCATCGAATCGGGCTGGGTGCAGGTCAACCAGGGCGGCGGCCAGTCTCCCGGCATGTCCTACGGCGGCTACAAGCAGTCGGGCCTCGGCCGCGAGTTCTCCCTCGAAGGCATGCTCGACAGCTTCACGCAGAGGAAGAGCGTGACGGTGAACCTCGCGGTCTGAGGAAAAGGATCTTTCGCCGTCGCTCGGGATGACAAACTTTGTCGGGGCTGACGCATCGCGCCATTCCAGCAAGCTTCTCGTCCCGAGCGCCGCGAGGGATCTTTCTCTTCCATTGACCGGGAATCAGCGTTCACCCTCGCCGCGGGGAGTCATGCTGGTCCAGCCCTCCAGAAATCTCGCGAACTCCTTGAAGGCTGTTGGCTGGGCCTGAGGGCGGGTCACGACGGACAACGCCTCGGTCGCCGCGGAAGCGGCATGCGGGTTCGTCTGGTGAGCGAGGGCTGTGACGGTGGCGACCGCGACAGCGGTTGTGGCGACGATAGCGAGCGTGAACAAGCCGAAGCGGTGATTGGAATTGGCCATGATTGCTCCCCGATGACTCGGAACATCTCTCAGCGCCGTGCACCGCGATGTTTATCAAGGGGAGCTCAATCGGACTGTGGGGTTGCACACCTTCAGCGATAAATCACACGTCCGCCGGAAAAACCTGCGCGACGTGAAAGGCCTTCGATGTGATCAGCCATTTTCCCTCGATTCGGTGGAAAGTAAGCTGATCGACGAAGCAGATCTGGCCGATCCTCACCCGGACCTTCGCCACCACCAGATCCGGCAGCGCCTGGTCGAGGCTCAGGATCTGCTGATCGCGCGGCGAGTTCATGGATGCGGGTGACGGCCGGCCGCGCATCACGTCCCGGAACTCGGCCGCCGACCACGCCACGAGCTTGCCGTCGCGCAGGCCATGGATCACGCAGATGTCGTGGAAGACGTTCGGAAACTGCGTGTCGTCCGCGTCGTACATGAGGTCGAAATATCCGTTCACGGCAGACAGGACGGCTTGTGTTTGATCCATTCGACTCTCCACCAATTCGATGCAGGATGAGAGTGGGCTGCACAGCGGCGGAGAACCACCGCCCGGCTGTCATCCCTTGGATGACGGAGAGGCATCGTGACGGACACTCTGGACAGTCGGCTCGTGAGCGGACTCGTCGTGCTGGCGGCGGTCGCCAACGCGCGTACTTTCGGTCGAGCCGCCGAACGGCTGGGCATGACCCAATCCGGCGTGAGCAAGGCCATCGCCAAGCTCGAGACCCGCCTCGACACGAGGCTGGTCCACCGGACAAGCCGTGCGGTCACGCTGACAGACGAAGGCCGCGCGCTTTGCGAACGCGTCGCGGAGCATCTGTCGGGCATCGGCGACGCCGCGGCGGAAACATCGAAATCCCGTAACGCACTGCGCGGCCGCCTGCGCGTCAATGTCGATCCGCTGTTCGCCCGCATGGTCCTGTCCGCGAACCTGAGCGAATTCCTGCGGCAGAATCCGGGGATCGACCTTCGCCTCGAAACGCGGGATCGGATCGCTGACCTGATCAGCGACGGGTTCGACCTGGCGGTGCGGTTCGGAGAACCGACCTCGTCGACGCTGATCGCCCGCCGCATCCTCAACGCCCGCATCCTGACGGTCGCGTCGCCCGCCTACATCGAGCGGCGGGGCATGCCCGCTCATCCGAAGGATCTGGCGCGCGACGGACATGAATGCATCCTCGCCATCGATCCCTCGACGGGACGCCCCTTCGATTGGGAGTTCTGGCGAGGGCGCGAGATCGTCTCCGTCGACGTCAAGGGACGGCTGACCGTCACCGACTCAGGGACCAAGCTCGGCGCCTGCCTGGCCGGCTTCGGCATCGCGCAGGTCATCGATCTCGGCATCGAGCATCACTTCAGGAACGGCGAGCTCGTCAGCCTGTTGCCGGAATGGTCCGACGAGCGCTTCCCGCTCTACGTCTACTACGCGTCGCGCAACCACGTGTCTGCGAAGGTCAGGAAGTTCATCGATTTCGTCGCCGGATCGCTGCGCTCTTCGACCGGGAAGCCTCATTCGAAAAAGATCGGAAAGCGCAACCAGATAGTAAATCAATAGTTTACTATTAGCCGGACCTCAATATACTGTCGCCCGGAACTTGGACCCGACGCGATTTGACCATCACGCGCGGCCAAACGTTTGTGTGCGTGGTCCCGGGAGACGTTGAACGATGGAGCAGGTCGCACGAGGTCAGGGGAGTTAGCGCAATTAGCGCAGCTGCGCAGGCGTTCGTCGAGGACGTTTCCCGTTATTTTAACGAGAGGGGCTTTGGACTTTTTTCTACGCCGGCACCTTCCGGTGATGGTCGGTCGCGCCCTGGTAGGCATGGCCGATCCGGTAGAGCGTCGCTTCGTCGAACGGGCGGCCGACGAGCTGCATGCCGATGGGCGCGCTGTTCCGGTCGAAGCCGCAGGGCACCGAGAGGGCGGGGACGCCGAGCGTGTTGAAGGGCCGGGTGAGGCCGGTGAAGCTCGCCACCATCTTCAGCACGGCCGGACCGCCCTTGGCTTCGGTGTCGGTCTCCTCGATGGTCGGGATGGGGAAGGGGATCGAGGGCAGCAGCACGGCGTCGACACCGTCCATCGCCGTCGACAGGAACTCCTTCACGAAGCTCGCGCGCAGCCGCAGAGCGTCGATGTACTGCGTTGCGGGAATGAAGAAGCCTGCCTCCATGCGCGTGCGCACCTGGTTGGCGTAGAGCTCCGGCGTCTTCTCCATCCACGGCCGGTGCATCGCGGCGGCCTCGGATTTCACCATGACCTCGGCGGCGCGATAGAGCGCGGTGAAGTCGGGCAGGGTGACGGTCGTGATCTTCGCGCCGAGCCTGCCGAGCGCATCGGCCGCGGCTTGCACTGCCGCGCCGACGCTCGCCTCGAGCGGTGCCGGTCCATCGTTGGGCAAGGCGAGGCCGATCCTGAGGCCCCCGATGCCGCCCTCGAG
>Ga0153954_1000762_pt1 | contig 22182 bp, 32 predicted proteins | sample TSFL038MetaG_FD_102277 | JGI IMG/M metagenome (GOLD analysis project Ga0153954, IMG submission 102277) | Attine ant fungus gardens microbial communities from Florida, USA - TSFL038 MetaG | ecosystem: Host-associated > Fungi > Mycelium > Unclassified | place: USA: Florida, Wekiwa Springs State... | reverse complement strand
GCGGTGTTTTCAGTCCAGTGATGGCTGATGCCGCCGATCGAAGGCACGAACAGCATGGCCGCCGGCATGATGGTGGCCAGCACCTGCGCGTCGTGGCCGGCGCCGCTCGGCATGCGCACCGACTTTCCGCCGGCAGCGACCTTGCTGGCGGCCTCGATGGCGTCCTGGAAGGAAGCATCCATCAGGGCAGGGGCGCCGGTGCGGATGCACGCGACGTCGACCGCGACGCGGCCCTGCGCAGTGACCTCGGCGGCCATCTTGTGGAGCTTCTCTTCCAGCCGCGCGATCACGGCAGCGTCGTCGTCGCGTATCTGGAACAGCATCTCGGCGCGTCCGGGAATGATGCTCGGCGCGCCCGGGTCGAGCGTGATGCGGCCGGTGGTCCAGACGGTGCGCGGCCCGGCCATTTTCGGAAAGCCCTCGTCGATCGCGACACAGAATTTGGCGAGCGCAAGGCCGGCGTCCTTGCGGATTTCCATCCGCGTGGTGCCGGCATGGTTTTGCTCGCCGGTGAAGCTGATGCGGTATTGCCAGATGCCGACGATGGAGGTGACGATGCCGATCTTGAGGCCGCTGGTCTCGAGCCGGTCGCCTTGCTCGATATGGGCCTCGAGATAGCCGATGTGCCGGCCGCGCTCCGCCGTGATGCGCGGCCGCCCGGCGAGACCGGCGCTCGCGAGCGCCTGGCGCATGCTGCGATCGCTGTTGCGGTCGCGCGCGGCGTCAATGTCGGCCTCGGTGACGGCGCCGACATAGGAGCGGCTGCCGAGGAAGGAGCCGAAATGGCCTTCCTCGTCGCACCATGAGGCGACTTCGACCGAGCCTTCGATGCCACGATCGCCGTTGAGCACACGCGCGGCCTCGAGCGCATAGATCACGCCGAGCGGCCCGTCGAGCCAGCCCGCATGGTTCTGACTTTCAAGATGCGAGCCGGCGAGCAGCCTCGGACCCGATTTCGAGCTGCTGCCGAGCACGTTGCCGATGCCGTCGATGGTGGCGGAGAGGTGAGCCTCAGGCAGGCGCGCGGAAAGCCATTCCAGCGAGCGCATATGTGCGTCGGAAAAGGTCGGCTTGTGCACACCGGTCTTGAAGCTGCCGATGGCGCGCAGCGCGTTGAGATCAGCGAGGACGCGGGCGCCGTTCGCGCGTGGAGCAGTGTCAGACATCAGCCGAAACCTTCATGACGGAGATCGGCCGATGTTGAAGCGAAAGCCCGGTCCCGCTCAAGCGAAATCGGACTGTCGACGATGCCTCGATTCGAAGAATGTCAGGTGCGATCGCCGCATTCGTTCGATGTCGCGGATTGGAAGAAGCGAACCGCCGCGCGCTGGCAGCGCCCTGTTTCAAAGGACCAAAAATCCATCGAAGCCAAGGCCTGTTGGCCTTTGGCTCTGCTTGCTTCCTGATGAACTACAGCTAAGCGGTCCGTCCGCGGATCGCTCGCCACAGAAAGATGATGATGCAGGCGCCGACGAACCCCGCGATCAGGTAGCCGATCCATCCGCCGAGTGCCACGCCGAACAGGCCGAGCAGCCAATTCGCCAGCGCGGCTCCCACGATGCCAAGGATGATATTCATGAAAATGCCGGTGCCGGATTTCATGAACATCTCGGCGAACCAGCCTGCCAGACCACCAATGATGATCGCCGCGATCCAACCAATCTCCGCCTCAGCCATTTCTTCCTCCTGTGGCCGTTACTGACGGCATCATGTCGCAATGCCTCGTCCATCACCAGCGCAAATGTGCGCAATGCACCGGCAGGTTGAGGGGGGCGCTTTGCGGCATGGCTCCGGCGTTTGATCGCTGGGCAACGAACCCCCGGGGCAGAACCCAATCTCGTCGCGATACCCCTTCACAGGAAAGTCCATGATCGTAATCGCTTACGTTTGTTCCAGGGATGGACCTCCGACAGCGCCAAGTTCGAACTCCAGGTACGAACGCCAAGTACGAACACGAAGTACGAACTCATCTTGCGATGGTAATCGAGGCGTTAAGCAAATGTTCGGGAACGGCCGCAGAGCCTGGAGATGCAGGTGCGCCTGCGCAACCTCATCCGGCTTGGCCTTGCCGTCCGAAAGTTGAACAATCGCGCCGCCGATCTTGCGAGCGAAGTTGCCGCGGCGACCAGGAAGCTGCAGGAGCGTGAGGAGGAGATCATCCTCCGCCTCGCGCTGGCGGTCGAATATCGAGACAACGATACCGGCGAGCATACGCTGCGGGTCGCCAGATACAGCCGCATCATCGCCGAGCAGCTTGGCCTTTCGCCGCGCTTGTGCCGCGACATCTATCTCGCGGCACCTCTGCATGACGTCGGCAAGGTCGCGATCCCCGACCGTATCCTGCTCAAGCCGGGACGGCTCGACGCCGAGGAGATGGCCATCATCCGCACCCACACGGCCATCGGCGCACGCATCCTGGCCGACAGTCATTGCGAATTGATTCAGATCGGCGCCGAAATCGCCGCCGCCCATCACGAGCGCTGGGACGGGTCGGGCTATCCCAAGGGTCTGAAGGGAACCGCGATACCGGTCGCGGCGCGGGTGGTGGCGGTCGCCGACGTGTTCGACGCACTGACGACCAAGCGCCCCTACAAGCAGGCGATGCCGCTCGCCGAGGCGCGTCGCTACCTCGAGGACAAGAGCGGCATCGAGTTCGATCCATCCTGCGTGGACGCCTTCCTCGAGCGATGGGATGAGGTCGAGGCCATTGCCCGGCCGGGAGGTTCGGCAGCGATCGAAAAGATCGCTGCGGCGTCCTGACCAACGCGGTTGCGGTACCGCGCTGGCTTAGACCCTCATCTGAAACCGTGCCGCTGCGGCCTTTGAAGGTCGTCTTGGGCTGCCGTCGGCAACCGCGAGCGCTACGGGCCCCACCTCACCGTTTCCTCTTGAGGCCCAAACCGGATCACCGACACGACGGGCGGGCCGTATGGATCGACCCGGTCATCCTCAGGGCGATAACGATATCGCGGAACGATATAAGAATCCCAGTAAGGCCTGACCACGGGTACCCTGACGATAAGTCTCTCCCGTGGTGCCTGAACGACGTTAGCTTTCCGCGCGTGGGCCGGAGCCCCCAGGCTACACAGCACGAGGGCTGTTCCGAGAGCGAACGCTACGGTCTTGATCGTCATGCCTCTGCCTCCATGCCACAGACTTAAATCAACGAGCATCTGTTCGTTATTGTTCCGGCTGCGCGGAGCTTAAAGCAGGCGAGCCATTCAGAACAATAGCCGTCTAGCGGTGCCGCCGCCCCAGATCTCCCGCCAGAACACCGGTGGGACAACGGAAATAGGCGTAACGCCCGTCGGTCACATCAATGAACAGGCCGAAGTGCAATTGCGAATCCGACCTAATGTATGTGAGGGCCAGGAACCCTGGCGGGCTCGACCGGGATAGAGACGGTCCACTCCGGCGAGTGGTCACACCTTCTCCGAACTGTCGCTTAGGGCCAACAGCCGGCTCCACGGCGTAACTAGGAAGAAATTACTCGGAGGCCTCTTGCTTGTACCGGAGATCGATGTTGGTGCTTACGAGATCATTGCTCATGCGATAGTCAATGACGTAGGAACCGAGCTTCTTTTCGGCAGCCCCCCGCAACCAACCGGACTTCCTTTCGTTGTTGCGGCCGTCCTGTAGAGCTTGTCGGGCGAGATCCACAAAAAATCTAAGCGCGTCGCTGTAGTCGAAACTGGGATCAGTCGCTCTCACCGCTGCAGCGGAAAATCGGGCATACCGTCTGGTACTTCCGTCATCGGTCTCTAGCAGCGACGCTCCAAATCCCTCAAACATCCCATCTGCGGTGCATGTGATCGCAGCCTGGATACCCGACACCTCGAACTTCTCCTTTTTGGTCCCAGTGAACAACTCAAACAGCGCAATGCCTTCCCTATTTCCTATCAAAGCATCCGTGAACCTCTCGCGGAATTGGTCGCACGTAACGGTTGGCGACATTTTTTCGTCAGCCTCTTCCGCGGAAGCTATCGAGGGAAGAGCAAAAATAGCGAGAGCTAAGAGAAGCTTTTTCATCGACTTTTATTTTTATTGAGGACACCGAGGCGCGCTGGTCTACTGCGCAGCCTGCATCGCGTCCCTTATCATTGAGTATTACGTTCCTGCGGGGAAACGGCTTTCTTGCATCCCTACTTGCAAGGCCAAGATCTTGCGATCACAATCGTCCAAGCTAGCGTCAGCCCTAGATCGTCTCTTTCGACCAATCAACTTCGATTGAATATGTGGTTAGCGAAACACTGGCCGCAAATATCTTGACGGGCCGCGTGCGCTTGCTCGCCAGAGAGCGAAGACGTGGCAAGCTATCCTTCGGGAAGCGCGGCCCCAATACTATGGAGATCAGCTCGGAGTCGAGAAACGTCATCTTGCTTTCGTTCTGCTTGATGATGCGCTCTTCCTCTTCGTAAGCCCAATCAACGGACTTCGTCAGAAATGAGCGTTGTTCGAACGAAAGCCACGACCGGGCGAATTGATCGCTTCCAACATCAACGCTGAGCTGATCCATAACTTCGCTGACAAGGATCACCGGTCGTTGGGTCGAGTATCTAACAGGGCGCAAGTGTCGGAACCCACTGTCTGCGCGCGGTTGAGTGGCGAAATGATACGCGATGCCGCGATAGCCGTCTGCGTAATGGCTCCACTGAAGTTCTGACGAGATGCGGCGCGAAAACGAACCAATATGGCACTGTTCGTTGCGCTGTTTCGCCAGCGCCAGAATCTTGTTGAGGAATTTTTCTTGAAATTCGGGGGCGTGGAAACGCGGATCATCAATGTTCCTGATCTGAGCGAGTTCGTCCTTCGCCTTCAAGGCCGACAGTGTTCCGCTCGGTGCCCATGCACGTTGCATGAATGACTTTAGATCGGCAGGAACCGTATCGTTGACGATCACCGGGCTTGCTTCGAATGGATCATTAAGAGCCGAAGCTATTGCCAGCGGCAACACATTGCCTAAGAGTGCATTTTCGAGATATGCCCAAGACTGTTCGTTTCGCAGGGCGACGTACCGATAGATCGAAGTCTTCGCTTGAGGAAATAATCCCGTATTCGAGGCAGCAAAGAGCGCAGCGGTGGTTGGGTCGTGAAAGTCAGCATCACGTGAGGGCATGTTTTACTCGACGGCTTTAGTAGTTCTGGCAGAGGGGGTATAAACCAGTGTTCACCATTGCGGGCGGCATTCTGCTTGCGATCTTTATCTTGCTCGTTCTGGTCGGCTTGGTGGTGGTCCTGCGCGATGGGTTCCGCTTCATCTTCCGATTTGCGCGTGCCAATTACGCGCTCTGTTGCGTGCTAGCAGGGCTGTTGGCTATCGGCCTGTACGTCCAATGGGCGCGTGCGGGCCATGAAGAAGTCGTGGTCAACGGAGCGAACCCCGGTGTCAAATGCACGGGGCAGTGCGTGTATCGCTGAAGCGCGTTCGTTATCCTTTTTTGAGGACGAGAACTAACTCGCGCTTTGTCGCGCCGTCTGTTTTTCGAGACCGCCTAACGTCGGGAATCTTATCACGAATTACGTGCTCGACCCGCAGTTTGGGATATTCTGCGGTCAATCTAGCGAGCATACGCTCAGCGGGGTGGGTCTTTATACGTTTGCGAAGCACGGTCTCACCAACAACAAGAACGCAATGTCCGCCCCTGCGGAGGTACTTCAAGGCGTTGCTTGCGAACGCGGCGGTGATAGCGTCGGACTGCATTTGCCGCTCAGTCGGCTCCGGTGAATAGTCGACCGTGGAGCGATCTAGGAACCACATACGGAGCCTGTTGTCCCGAACGTAGTCCAACGCGTTCATGTACGGCGGGCTTGTGACTATCGCGTCTACTTCGAAGTCCAGCTTTAAATCAGCTACTCCAATTTGAGCTACTTGTAGCACTGCCGAGCGGTCTACTCTGCCGCCGTATTTGTATGTGCGGGCAACCTTAGCAGCGAGCCGGGGACCCAGTTCCCTCTCGGTATACATGTGCGGATACTGCACCTTCGGAAATTTCCGGTCGCGCAAGTAGGGGACGAGATGGCTGCTCGGGTAAGACAAAAAGCCGGGTCGCTGGTGGTGAAGAATGCTCAACAGACAGGCGAGAAGAAACTGATCGTCTTTTTCGATGCATTCGTCCGCAAAGCGTACTGCATTCTGGAGGGTTTTCGGATGAAAGAATTTCCGAACCCATAAGGGTATCGTCCTTTGGTCGTACCGAGGACGCTTCTGTGAATCTAACAGCCGTTGGGCCAACTGCTCGTTAGCCGCTTCTATGGACGGTGGAGCTTCGAGCTTCGCGCGCGTCAGCGTGATGGCGTAGGGGTTGGTATCAAATGCCAGCGTGCGCCGCCCGAGCATCACAGCTTCGAGCGGAATGGTGCCTGAGCCCGAGAAGCAATCGAGTACGGTGTCTCCCGCCGAGGTGAATTGTCCGAGTAGCTCGCGCGCAATTACCGGCTTCAGCTTACCGATGTACGGCGCAAGTTGATGCAGGCGGGAATAATCAATATTTTGGGACGACTCTCGCCACTCGCGAGGTGCGCGCTGCGCTACAGAAGAGAGCTGTCGGGGCATCGCTACCACCCCGCCGTGGCAGCGAGCTTCTCGCGAGCCAACTCAACCTTGCCCACGAGTTCAGCGACAGAATCTGCAAGTGCCTTGTGATTGTCGGCCGGGTCGTACACCAGAGCCTTGAGATTCATTGTCTCCTCCAAGACCCGCAGTATTCCAGTTCGCGCAGAGTTTTCGGGCATGGCCATGTAGTGCGGACGGGCGCCCTCAAATCGATACGCATGGTCTTCCAACAACAGTTGCATGTCGGGGTCACGCATGGAGGCACCCAAAAACACGAATGTATGAGTAACGAATAGGCCTCGAAGCAACTGGTAGAAGTGCCCGTAGTCTCTGCGGGCGATGGCATATTGGCTCCGGGTGAAGATGGTCTCATCAGGCGCGTCGATGGTCCCGTGTACCTTGATGACTACACGGTCTTGGCGTCGAAACACGTCCGCCACGTCCTTGTCGTAGTAGCTCTTTACGATAACCGTGTTGTGTTGAAGCTGATTGGCTCGGTTTTCGTACAGCTTGTCGAAGTTCGAAGTCATAACGAGCCGAGAGTCGACCCGGCTCAAGTCATCGTGAATCTTCGCGTGTCGATAAGCGTTGCCGGAAAACTCTTGTAGCATCTCCGTCTTGAACGTAGATGGCGAAAGATACTTTCGAGCAAGCTCGCATGCGGTCAACAGGTCCGCGTCTTTAATGCATTGCCGAACTTCTGCGGCTTGCCCTACATCTGAAATTCGCGAAGCGAGGTGGTCCAAGTAATCGGACCATTCTCTTGGGTGAACTCCGTGCTCGTTCTGAGCGTTGCGGGAAACGCCTGCGCCCAAAAATAGAACAGATCGGCGCGCGCCGATGTCTCTGACTAAGTCGTCCGGCCAGTCAATCATGCTCGAATTTCCGCAGTGCGACGGAGGTTACGCATGAGGGACGTGGTGAGGTTGCCGATGAACTCTTGATATTGGCGCTGTTGCTGATACTGGCCCCCTGAAAGGCCCTCGCGGCTCGTCAGCTTATGGATAGGCGTGTGCGCCGTCTGCGCGAGCGGGACAAGGCTGAACATGTGCGGCACGTCGCCAAGACGGGTCTCGTCAATCGTCAGGCGGGGAGCGACGAACGGTCCTAGACTGGTCGCAATCTGGTCCGGGATTTTCTTAAGGATCGCCTCGTAAGCGCCGGTCGCCCTCTTTTCATCGCGAATGGTCTTCGTGATGTACTGCTGAACCGTGTACCCGACGAAGCGAGCCATGAGGCCAGAAGATGCACGCACTTCACGGGCGTACTCTCCAAGTGTGGTTTCGTGCCTGGATATCACTTGCGCGTAGGCTTGATCGTAATAGTTTCGCCATTGGGCAATCCAGTCTGCGATATTCTCAATCCCGATTAGACTGAAGATGTCACAGCCCATCGGCGCAAGAAAATAGTCAACGCCGATGAGAATTGATCGGTTTAAAGCTCCAAGGCTCGGTCCAACGTCAAAGACGATCAGATCGTATTGCGGCTTGAGGTGGCTCAGGAGCTGAGTATTCCAGTTCGAAACACGCGCGCCACCGAGGTCGCTGCCCATGAATTGGGTCCAAGCGGTGCTGAGCCGATCTTCTAGCAAAGCAACATGCGGGTGGCCCGGTATTACAGAGATGCCGAATCGATTGGTGTCCGGTCCCGCTATATTGTGGGTCGCCTTAAGCGATGCGTCACCCTTGAGAAGAGGTCCCAGCACCTGCTTAAGCGTGTCCATCTCAGGCAATCCAGACGGAGCGTCGTAGAGCCGTTCAGTGGTTTCATCGGGTAGCACCAACTGTGTTGCGTTACACTGAGGGTCACCGTCGATGAGGAGGACGTTTAGGTTCTCCGTCTCCGCGATGTAGGAGGCGACATTGCATGCCAAAGTGGTCTTTCCAACACCTCCCTTATTATTGAAAAAGCACAGGCTGCCGAGGGCGGGCATTCAACGAGGCTCCCAAAGGCCTAGTGGGGGTGATTCGTCCGATCTTGATGGTTTGGTCGCAGGCGTACAAGTGGTTGCAAGGCCATGGTAACACATTTCGGCCTTCCAGTACTTTAACGCGGGAGGTCTACCCGCGCGATCCCCGGTAGTCCCGGCAACGGCTACGAGACCTTCAATGCGGCGTGCGTCTGTAAGCTGGCCTTCGCAGGGGACTATTTATAGACAGACTTCGAAGACCTGTGAGACTACAGGAGCGGAAAAATCAAAAGGTAACGCGTTCGATCCGCGCTAACGGGTCGGGCTGTTTTGTCGGAGAGGGGCGGCTTCGTCGCCCGTAAGTGTTCTCTATGGCCAAAATGGATAACCCCAACCAGGCTTCGTTCGCGCGCCCTCGACGGGGGGTGCTTCCACATTCGATAAGTGGGTGGAAGACGGTGCGATGCCTGGGCCGATCAGGCGCGGCGGCGTCGTGCTGTGGGACATGCGCCTAATCGACCGCGCGTTTGAAGTGCTGTCCGGTGACGCGGAAGAAGCTAACCCGTGGGAAGCTGTGAGCCTAACGCGGCAATAGCTGCTTCGCGAGAAGCTTTTGTTCCGCTGCCTTCGTGTAGCGTTCCAGCTCTTTCAAGCTGTCGTGTCCCGTGATGCTGGCAATTACCTTCAGCGACAAGCCAAGCTCAGCGAGCCGACGCGCAGCCGCAAACCGCAGTGTATGGGGGCTGCATTGTGTCTTTATCCCGGCTGACCGACCCCACGCCGAGAACTTGCCGGTGAACGACTTCGCGCTGTACGGCTTTCCGCGCTCAGTCAGAATGAATGCAGGCGCATCGGACGCGATCTTGCAGGCCTTAAGAGCGGCTGCGAGCTGCGGAGCCAACGGGATTTCCAGTTCCTCGCCGGTTTTGTTTTGCCGGACCTCGATGCTGCGCCCCCGTCAGTGATCGCGATCAAACTTGCCTCCGACCACGCTGTGAGGTGCCAGCCTCACTGCATCGCCGCGCCGCTGGCCCGTGTAGAGCAGCACGGTCATTGCGAGGTGCTGGCGAGTGCCAATTGGCCAGCGCTCGAAATATTTCCCGATATTGGCTTCAGACAGCGTCTCCCAACCCTTCTTTGCAGCCTTCGGCTTCTTCTTTTTGATTTCCGCCGCAGGGTTGTCCTTTCGATACTTGCGGTCCTTCGCGAACGCCATGAGCAGCCGGAAGATTCGGCGTGTGCTGTTTCCGGCCTCGATACCGCCTTCAGCGGCTCGCTCGTCCACCATGCGCTGTATGTCGCCTTCTGTGGCCGTGGGTGTCGAAAAAGGCTTGGACGTACCGGGGGGAGTCTACGGCCATGCGCCGAACATGGGCGAATGTGGTAGAAAGTGTCAAGGCGGCCCCGACCAGGACCGGCTAGTTGACAATCAGGGTTAAAAACCAAGTGAAATCAATGCCGTTTTTAGCCAATGGCGCTCCCTAGCGGAATCGAACCGCTCTCTCCACCGTGAAAGGGTGGCGTCCTGACCGATAGACGAAGGGAGCAAAATCCTCGAAAAATCAATTGCTTATGGCGAGGATTTCGCGTGTGGGGCAGGGCGTCGGAGACGCCCGGCCGGCCACGGCGGCGAACGTATAGAGGGGTTTGCTTGAGCCGGCAAGCCGCAAGCCGCCGGTTTCCATGGCTAATGCAAAGGCTGACTATTCAATCAAATCAACGGTTTTGAAAGGTGCTCGGGCCAAGGTGTGGACACGCGAGAATGGAACATGCCAGCATCGAAGAAACGGGAAACGCGGAAACTGTTGGGCCAGCCGGCGTGGATCACGCTGGACGGTGGTTTTGCCGCGCGCCAATGCGTGGTGCAGGATATTTCCAGTTCCGGCGCGAAGATCACCGTCGATGAAGCCGCCGGGCTTCCCGCCACGCTGCGGCTTGCGTTTGCGCGCGATGCCCGCACCGGACACAAATGCCAGGTGATCTGGCGCCGCGGCCGATCCGCCGGCGTCAAATTCGTGCGCTAGAGAAACTAGCCCGCCCGCGCTAGAAGGCGCGAATGCGAACCATCCTCCTCATGCTTGCTGCCGCCGCATCGCTGATGGCGTCGGCGTCGGCCGAGCAGAGCCATCAGCTGAAATTCGGTCGAACGACCGGCAGCAAATCGCTGCCGGTGAAACAGCCGAAAGCCGATAATTCCTGCGCGGCCTATGGCGCGGGCTTCGTCAAGATCGAGGGCACCAACACCTGCGTCCAGGTCGGCGGCTCGATCGGCATCGGCGTTGGCGGCAGCATCCGCGGGCGCTGAGGCCTGCTGTCAGCTCATCGGCACCGCAAGCTGCTTGGCAAAGGAGGGCCGGCTCGCGACGTCCTTGTACCAGCGTTCGACATGCGGGAATGACGGCTGGTTGATGCCGGTGAAGCCGAGCCAGCGCCGCGCGAAGGCGGCGACCGCGATGTCGGCGATGGTGAAGGCTTCGCCCTCGATATAGCGCCGCGTCGAAAGCTGGCGATCGGCGATCGCCCACACCGGCGCCTCGGCGTCGGCGTCCTTCTGGATCTGGGCCATGTCCTGCTTATCCTTCGGCGTGCGGACCAGTGCCCAGAACACCGGGCGATCGACCGGCTGCACCGTCGACAGCGTCCAGTCCAGCCAGCGGTCGACGGCAGCGCGCTGCTTCGGGGCCTGCGGATAGATCGGTGTGCCCTTGCCATAGGCCATGCAGAGATAGCGCATCACCGAGTTGGACTCCCACAACACGAAGTCGCCATCGACCAGCGTCGGCACGCGGCCGTTGGGATTCATGGCCAGATATTCGGGCTCGTTGTTCTTGCCGAACTGCATGCCGGCATCGATGCGCTCATGGCCGATATCGAGCTCGGCCAGGCACCACAGCACTTTCATCACATTGACCGAATTGGACCGGCCCCAGATCGTCAAGCCCACGTTTTGCTCCCGATATTGTTCAGCGCGTCGCGCCGTTCATATCGGAATTTCCCAGAATGCGCGCGCAAAAAAGCCCCGCGCGAGGCATCACCGCGGAGCTTCATTTGGGAATCTCGGAAAGCGACAGCCCGATCCTGAACAGCGAATAGCCGTCGCGATCGACGGCCTCGCGGACCTCGCTGTTGACGTCGCCGGCATCACGGCTGCGCGTGAACCGCCACTCCTCTTCGCGCGTCTCGTGCGGAAACGGCGCGTCCGCCTTCACGACCAGTCGATAGTCGGGAAAGCGGACGTGCACGAAGAAGCGGTACAAGGCTTACCAGTGCCCGGTGTTCGGCATCGACGACCACGGCTCGGCCGGCGGCTTCGGATCGCCCTTCTGCAACAGCTCGATGGAGTGCAGGTCCGGCGAGCGCACGAACGCCATGTTGCCGTCGCGCGGCGGACGGTTGATGGTGATGCCGAGCTTCATGAGCCTGTCGCAGGTCGCGTATATGTCGTCCACCTCATAGGCGAGGTGGCCGAAATGGCGGTCCTCGCCGTATTTCTCCTCGTCCCAATTATAGGTGAGCTCGACCAGCGGCGCGCCGCGCGTCTGCGGCTGCGATTTGAGGCGGTCGACATCCTCGGGCGCACAGAGAAACACGAGCGTGAAGCGGCCCTTGTCATTGTCGATGCGGCGGACCTCCTTCAGCCCCAGCGCATCCTGATAGAATTTCATCGCGGTATCGAGATTGCGCACGCGCAGCATGGTATGAAGGAAACGCATGATTGTTATCTCCCTGAGAGCGTCGTGTGATTTTGCGCCGGGATTGGCATGGCGAGCCACTCAATAGCAGCAAAATGCAACGGCGGGCAGGGTGTTGCGTGTCAATTGCGTCTCAGGCGTTCTCAGGCTGTTCCGAGTGCTTGGTGACAATCGTGCGACGACGTCGGATCTCGTCAACGGTGCCGATTGCCGAACGCCCAAAAAAGAAAACCCCGCCGAACGAAGCGACGGGATTTCCATTGAGAGCTGCCCTTGGAGGGGCTGCATTGTCTTCACACACTGAGAGAGGTTCCGCCAATCAAGTAAACGCGAGGTCGTGTGCGGGAAGGATTTGAGCGCCGGACTCATCGGCCGTCTGCATCTGTTCGAGAGATTCCTTGCGCATGGTTGCCCAACTCTGGGCGCATGGTCCCGTTCCTCCCGGCCGCTATTGTCGTGCAGCGTGTCGATGAGTTCCGACGCTTCGGCCTTAATAAGATTGTCGCAATTTGGGACGGGCTCGTGGGCCAGCGTGCCGCTACTACTGATTGCAAACGTAAGACAAAGGCAGGGTCGCGCACAAAGCTGCGCAAGTGAACAGCCCGCACCCGGTTCCCGCTTAGGGTTAAGCCGAAGCTTTCCACACTTTAACTGGAGCAGCCGCGATTCCGGCCATAAGCTTCGAAAGTGAAGGAGGCTGCGATGGCGGAAGAGATAGAGCTGTTGAGATTGGTTAGAGCATTTACAAAAATCAGGGATCGACGACGGCGCAAGGAGATCATCGAATTGGCCGAAGCGTCGATCGAGCGCGAAATGAAGGAACAACCCAAGCCCGTCGCGTAGATGAAGCCGGATTGTTTCTGCGACGGAAAGGTGGTTGTTTGCAGCTCGAAAGCAATTCAGAGGCCGAGATTTGGTCTATGGTGTCGGCACGATGAAGAGGGCAATTGTTTTCGGCTTCCTTGGACCGGTTCTCAGCGGCTGGGTGCTCTTGATTTCGAACTACCTGCTCGACTCGCGAGACGTCAATTATCTGCTAGTCGCCCCCTACATGGTCCTCCAAATCATCCCGCTGCTGATGTGCGGCTTCGCAGACTTTCTTTTGGACGGCGTTCGGCTCGGCGAACGAGTGGTGGTGCTTGCGGTAGCGGGAGCACTGCTGTCGTGCGGCGCCATGCTCTTGGTGGAGTCGACGGTTCTTCAGAAAGCCGTCTTCGTGATCGCCATTGCGCTGAGCGGAGCACTCGCGGCGGCCGTCTGTTCGTTGACCACAAGAGTTGTCAATCAAGGTAAAGCAGGATGAGTTCTATCCGACCGAAGAACCGCGCGCGCTATCCGAAGGGTTGGTAAGTCCGGTCGAGATTCATCCGCTTCGGCCGCGCAAAACGGCGGCGCGCAGCAAAATGTGTCCAGGGCATGGGCCTGAAGCCGATTCACAGCGACGAGAGAAACCAATCGTTAGGATTTCGTCGGTGCTGATTTGCGCGATTCCGATTCGTTCTTTGAGAACGAATTGGAGTCAGATGCAGAACAAAGATCGCTTCGCGTGCAGGCGGCGATGCGCGCAGCAGCGTATTCGGCCTGTGCTTGCCCGCAGCCGCCGCGGTCATTCCGACGCTCATATCGTTCCGTCATTCTTTGACCAAAACCACCCCGCATCGGAGCCTTTTTCGTCCAGCGGAATCCGCGGGCGGTTCCGTCTGAGCCTTTTCGAACACGTGTGCCCCGCAAAGCACAACCGCTGGATATTGCTGAAGCGATTGTGAGCCTCTGATTGCCGATAATTTTACGAATCAACTAGACCGCGTTCGGGGCTGGGAAGCGGAGAGTACGAATGAGAGTCGCTTCCTTGGAGAGTGTGTTGGCGGTGGCTACGCTGGTATCGGCCGCCGTGGTGGTGCTTTGGGGACTTAAAATTCTCTACGGCACTTGAACGAGCAGAAGCTTGCGTCAAACAACAGCCTCGAACGAGGTTGCGGCACAGGCGTCTTCCGCGGCGGCGGAAGTCTGCCGTTTCAATCCGGCAGAGTTTCTGCGCCATGCCGCGCCCAGCGCAAATCACGCTGGCGATTTTTCTTCAATTTTCTCGGACGATTTTTCTGGCGCTTCGCCATCATGGCGCCGTCATTGAGTTCGCGTGGGAGCAGACGCCTGCTGCTTTCGACAGAGCGTTGCAAAAAAGACTCAGCGGGCACTCCGCCGATCAACAAGACCGTTGAAAGTCATTGACGCCTTTTCCCGCACCGCTAAGAACAGGGACAGTCATCACCAATGAGTATTGAAATCAGTCCGCGGTCTCTCGCAGCAATGCCTGAGCCGACAGCAAGCATTTGGTTTAAGGCACTCATGCGGTTTGGCTTCTTTTTGATGATCACGGCGTTCGTCATCATGGGCGCAGAAGTGGCTTACGCGCTCTATCAGCTCGCCAATCTGATCCTGTAGTTCCAATCGCGGATGGCGCGGCGGCCAGGGCAGCCGGCAAATCCCTAACGCATGCTTAGCCGACTGCGGATAATCCTATTCAGTTAGGTTAAAACCCAAATCGCGTTGCGTGCTTCGAGGGGTGGGCTAGGGACTTGGACATGGCCCCGTCCTTTCACACCGCCGACCGGCAGACCTACCGACGCGCCGCGATCGTCGGCGCACTGTTCTGCCTCGCCTTCGTGGCGATCAGCTTCTCGCTCAGGCCGCAGGCCGGGGAGACCCATGTCCTGGTCAAGGCCGACCGGCTGGTCCACGTCGCGGGCGAGGGGCGCCCGGCCAATTAGAGCCGTACCCCTGCTTTTCTCGCTGCATCCCCGCGCTATATAACCGCTTGAGGCGAGGGTACCGCGGCGTCCTTCATGAAGAACGGGCTATTTTCGATCCGCATCCATATGCTCGACGGCGTGGAGGGCCACGACAGCGGGGTCACGATCCTGCGCGATGGTCAGTTGATCAGCGGCGGAGCGCACTTCTGGTCGGTCGGCTCCTACACGGCCGGTAACGGAACGTGGAAGGGGCATTTCGCCACCAACCAGCACACGCCGTTTGCCGATCCGTTCGTGCGGCCGCTGCTCGGCGGGCAGGAGGTCACCAGCGGGTTCTCCGGGACCTATACAGATGATGGAGCTGAAGTGTTCGGCACCACGCTGGTCGGCGGCACCCGGTCTCTCAGCTTTCACGCGACGCTGAAGCGGCTTGCGGATCTCTGAGGCGAGAGCCGCCACAGACTCAACGCGAGGTCGGCTTGTTGTCCTTGCGTGGCGATCTCCGCCACGTCGCAATGCCGATGAAGCCGCCAAAGGCCAGCGCATCGAGTAGAACTTCCAGCCAGGCGGGCATGACAATTCCCAAAGCTGTCGGGCGCATAAGACCCCGCCGCCATCCGAAGACGCCGACGGGGTCTTATGTGCTCTTGCCTCTCCAACGCGTGTTCAACGTGGACGGGCTGGTTTTGTTCCGCCGAAGCTGCCGGAAAATCGTTGCGGAAATTTTAGGCGGGATCCGGCGGCGGCCAGGGTTCCAGCCGCAACTATCGCCGCGACGGGACGTTGACCCCCGAGCTTCGAGAGGAGGACAGATCATGATCAGGAAAACACTTGCTGTGCTCGCGACCGTTGGCGCGGTCGGTGCGGCCGCGGTCACCGTGCCGGCTCCGGCCGAAGCCCGCGGCATCGGCCCGGGCCTCGCGTTCGGCCTGGCGGCGGGTGCACTGACGGCCGGCGCGATCGCCGCGTCGCATCCCTATTACGGCTATGGCCCTTACTACGGTTACTACGGACCGCGCGCATACTACGCGCCGGGTCCGTACGCCTATTATGGCGGGGGGCCGTACTACCATCATCACTACTATCGCCGCTGGTAACGCGCGTTACCAGTGAGAACGACGGGCCCGGAGCGATCGCTCCGGGCTCTTTGCGTCTGCGTCGCACTCCTGGCGGGCGTTCTGCATCGTCGTGGTGAAATACTCTTCGCGCTCGCGCTGGAACTTTTCCTGCATCGCCTTGAAGTTGGCGACGCGCACGGCAATTTCCTCGCGCCCCCTGGCGAGCCGTTGTTCCCTTTCGGTCATGCCGATCCCCTTCTCATCTCCGACTCTGCTGAGTCGAATCTCCCATCATTGGCGTCCTCGATTGGGGCGTGATTGCGTCATCGCGCTCTGCAAGGCGGCGATGAAAATCTGCATCGCCGACCGAGAAAATCTTTGCGACGTCGCGCGCGCGGTGGATAAGAGTTCCACTGTTCTTGTCGCGTCTCATCCTTCCCGTTAGCTAACGGCAGGGTAGTTTGATGAGGACAGCCACATGGCAAAGATCGATCTGGATGCAATGAGCATCGAGGAGCTTGCAGCGCTCCGCGACAATGCGGCGGCGAAGCTGTTGGAAAAGGTTGCCGCGCGGCAGCTCGAGCTCGAGACGGAAATGGAGCGGCTCTCGCAATACGGCAAGCCCGCGAAGAAGGGGCCGGCCACGCCGGCCGCGGCGTCCAAGCCGAAGAAGAGCGAGAAGAAGACCGACGAGCCGGGCGACGCGGGCGAGCCGCCGGTCGCGGAGGCCGCATAAGCCTCGACGCGGGGCGCGCCCGGGGGGCGTCTGCAGCGAAATCCGTGGCCGTGCTATAGTCGGCACGGCCCGGCGCATGATCCACCTCATGCGCGCGCTCGAGCTGGACGGATGATCGCGACGATGATTGCAAAAGACATTCAGAGCGCGGTCGAGCGTCTTGGCGACATGATCGCCAGCGCTCGCACCATCGTGCCCTTTACCGGCGCGGGCATTTCCACCGAATGCGGCATCCCCGATTTCCGCTCGCCGGGAGGCCTGTGGACCCGCAACCGGCCGATCCCGTTCGATGAGTTCATGGCAAGTCAGGACGCTCGCGATGAGTCCTGGCGCCGCCGCTTTTCGATGGAGCCCACCTTCGCGGCCGCGAAGCCCGGGCGCGGCCATCGCGCGCTCGCCTCGCTCTACCGCGCCGGAAAGGTGCCGGCCATCATCACCCAGAATATCGATAATCTGCATCAGGATTCCGGCTTCGCGCCTGACCACGTCATCGAGCTGCATGGCAACACGACCTATGCGCGCTGCATCGGCTGCGGCCGCGCCTACGATCTGCCCTGGGTGAGGCAGCGCTTTGACTTGGGTGGCGGCGCACCCGACTGCACGGACTGCGACGAGCCGATCAAGACGGCGACCATCTCGTTCGGCCAGGCGATGCCGGAGGATGCGATGATGCGCGCGAGTGAGCTTGCGCAGCATTGCGATCTTTTCATTGCGATCGGATCATCGCTGGTGGTATGGCCGGCGGCGGGTTTCCCAATGATGGCAAAGAATTGCGGCGCAAAACTCGTCATCATCAACCGCGAGCCCACCGAGCAGGATGACCTGGCCGATCTCGTCATCCGCTTCGACATCGGCGAAACGCTCGGACCGTTCGTCGGCAACTGAAGATCGAATCGATTCGGCCTGTGCAAGCTGTTCATAGGTTCGGACAATTTTGTTTTTTTATCTATGCGCCTCAACCAGGAATGTTATCTTTTGGCTCGAAGAGATTCGCGCGGGTCTTCCACCAGAAGGTCTTCCACCGGATTTTTTCAGGTGAGCGCGATTATATGGTGCGGTCGTGAGGCGCGGTGGACCGCAAAATGATGTGTGAGGTCCGGGGTTATGGGGTCGGACGGATTTGAGTCCAAGAAGGGGGGGCCGGTGTCAGGCGGGACATCGGTGGGCCGACTTGGATCAGGGGAATATCCAGGCAGCAGCGGACGCGATGCGGCGTTCGATGCGCTGTCGGGACTGGGAGAAGCCGCCAACCTCGTCGAAATCTCGGGCGTCATCAAATGGTTCGACGCTTCGAAGGGGTATGGCTTCATCGTCCCAGACAATGGCTGGCCGGACGTGCTGCTCCATGTCACGGTGCTCAGGCGCGACGGCTATCAGACCGCCTATGAGGGCGCTCGGCTGGTCTGCGAATGTGTGCAGCGCGCCAAGGGCTATCAGGCGTTCCGCATCCTCTCGATGGATGAATCGACAGCCATCCACCCGGCGCAGATGCTGCCGCCACGCACCCACGTCACGGTCACGCCGACCAGCGGACTGGAGCGGGCGCAGGTCAAATGGTTCAATCGCCTGCGCGGTTTCGGCTTCCTGAGCTGCGGCGAGGGGACACCGGACATCTTTGTCCACATGGAAACGCTGCGCCGCTTCGGCATGACGGAGCTGCGTCCCGGGCAATATGTGCTGGTCCGCTTCGGGCCCGGCTCCAAGGGCATGATGGCGGCCGAAATCCATCCCGAGACCGGATCACCCGGCCTGTCCTCGCACTGACGAATGCCTCGCCGTCGCCTCCGGCGGCGAATTGGGACCTAATCCCGATGCTTTTGACGGCCAGTCGGCCCCGGCAGCAGCCTTGCTGCGGGCCCGTTTGCCGTGTATTCGACGTCCCATCCCAGTCCTGATCGGGGTATAGCGCAGCCTGGTAGCGCGGCAGTTTTGGGTACTGCAGGTCGTTGGTTCGAATCCAGCTGCCCCGACCATCTTCCTCGTTGAATCTCCTCAGCTTTTCCCTTGCGATTCTGACGTGATTCTGACGGGCGGTTCTGACGCCGTTCCGTCAGGCTCTCCATCACTGCCGCGCGCCTGTTTGCGCGCCTCGGCGATGGCAACAATCTTTTTCGAGCGTCCGCGGATGTAGCGCTCGCTTGTCTTCTTGTTGGTGTGGGTAAGGCCCTCCGAAATGACGCCCACTTCGACGCCGGCCTCGTCCGCCTCTCCCGCTCCGCCGGCGCGAGCATCCATGTTCCAGACCTCGTCCGGGATCTTCGCGTAGCGCGCGATCTTCCGAAAGGCCTTCGCATAGGTCCGGTAGCGGATTGGCAGGCCATGCTCCCCCTTGACGATTGCGCCGGCGCGCTGCTCCTGCGGCACTTGCTCGAGCAACGGAAAGAGCAGGTCATAGATAGAGAGGTCAAACTCGATGGCCGCCCGATACTTCGACTTTGACGTCCTGGTGCGCCAGCGCCAGCCCGGGATCTTCTCCCAGGTGAAGAAGCCCGACCAAGTCTCGGCATCCACGTGCAGCTGCATAATGCCGCCGGGAAACTTCGCGTCGACCTTGCGAGGCTGCCATTTGCCGATGACATCGCCCTGGCGCAACATCAGCTCGAATTGCGCGGCGACGCCGATCGACAGGTAGAGGGCGCGTTCGCGCTCGATCAGATCCTTCTCGGCCATCTCCGCGGCCGCTCGCAGGAAGTCGCGAACGTGCTGATAGGACAGCTCCTGGTCGCGCGCGCCTTCGCGCTCGAATTGGACCTTCGCCAGTTCCTCAGCGAGCACTTTGCAATCCGTGTCGCGCAAGGCAGCCATGAAGCGGACTACGGTGCGCACCATTGCTACGGCATTGTGCGCGCGGGCGATACGTTCCGGGCCGGTCCAGGGCTCGCCATCCTCGTCGACATATTCGACGCCTTTGCGCCACTGGCGGTACCAATCCTTCACGTCGAGAACCGTCACGCCCTTGATGCGGCGATGTCCGACGCTCTCGATGATCACCTTGAGGTCCGCGAGATAGCCGCGGCGCGTGGTATGGCTGACGGTGTGAAATGCAGAGAGCGGATGCTCCTGATAGATCTGGCAGGCCGTCTTCATCGTGCCATCGTGTCGCGTAGGCGTCGCTGATGATCCTGACGTTCATCCGCGCAGGCTGCATCGAGTCGGGCGCAGGAGTCGAGTGCTAGCGCTCCAACTTTCAACTTTTCACCGCACCCACGTCGCCCTGCATTTTGCGGGGCTTTTCTTTTGGGGACAACGTTGGCAACACCGGTCTTCAAGGAGGCACTGGCGGCCCGGTCAATATCGGGGGCACCGGATCCGGCGGCACCGTCGTGAACCTTGGCTGGGCGGGCAGCTTCACCGGTAACGCGCAAGGCGGGACGAGCACACCGTTCCCGACCATGGGGCCCGGACTGATTTCCAACTGCGCGTTGTTCGTCGGAGCCTAGACCTTGACGAAGGGCAGATGAGCGATGCGCTTCCATTGTTCCTCGATGGAGGCCCCTCTGAGAACGTTTGGTTTCCAGGCTCCCCGCGGATCGAGACTTCCCGTCCTAGTGAAAAAGGCATTCGCGCCATTGGACGACACCGCAGCGAGGCCATAGCCGACGCTGGCGGCAAGCTTCGAGAGAGCAGTGAGCGAAGCTCCATGATACCAGCCGCTCTTGTGTTTCTGGTGACGCTCGAACGTCGGATCGTACGGCACGGTGAGCGAACGCTGGCCAAATGTCGCATTGTACTCGACCGAGATGACGGTGGGACTGGTATCAAGCAGCTCCTTGAGGAGCCAGTAGTCATTTCCGTCAACGTCGATAGAAAGCACGCCGATCGCGGTGAAGTGCTCCTTGATGAAGCCGAGATTTTCTCTCGTGAGGAACGCTTGCCGGATGTCGATGCGTGGCGGAAATAGCGCCCTGGCATCCGCGACCTGGCGCTCATTCCCGTCGACGAGCAGCCCTCGCCACTCGGGGGATTTCGCGAGCGCCGAACAGTTAAATTGGATCGGATGGAAACCGAATTCGACGAAAGTCCGAGGGCCGTCCGAAGCGAGCTGTTTAATTATCTCGGGTTCGTCCGATTGGGCACGTGGGCGCAGATTGCGACATCGATAGTAAAGCCGCCGCAGCAACGTTGATTTGCGAGACAGCGATCTCGCGGCATCAGTCAAACCAAAAGCTTTAAACATCGAACCATACAGCGGAGTCGGCACCGACCTGTAAAGCGGTCTCCGCGCGCTATCCACCTAAAGTTGAGGTTTCCCATGACCGATGCGACTTTCGGCGCAGCACTCGCGCGCCTGTGGCCCCATGCGCCGCGCTCGATGGTGGCGGCGATCGAGGCGATCGCCGAGGAGGTGTTCTCGCGATTCGGCGTCGAGCCGACCGTGATAGGCGCCCTTGATGGTCGGCTTGATCTGCACCAGGCCTTGCTCGAGGAGCGTGTCGCGGCGCGACTGTTTGAGATCCTGCCAGGCGGCGACGACGAGCTCCGGCGCTTCGCCGGTGATCTGCTCTGGCGTGGCTGGCGAGGCGGAGACGTAGCCGAGGCCGACGAAGGTTTCGCGGAATTTGCCATCCGAGAGCGCGAGGGATTTCAGTTCGGTCTTGATCGCGTCGATACGCTCGAAGACAGTGCGGTGCTCGAGCTGGATCTCGAGGAGCTCGCGGCAGAGCTCGTTCCGGCCCTTAGGCTTCGGCTTTTTGGACGCAACTGGCATGGTGCCCCGGTGGCGCGGTTACGCGATACGAGGACCGCGCGCGGCCGGAAATGTTCCATAATCCACTTAACGAATGGTTTCAGTGGGCGCGCGGCGGGCCTCGCGAACCCGAAATCCGTGATGCAGGAACGCGCGGAAGCCGGCAGAGAAGTAGCCGGCCTCGCGCGCGGCCATGAAGGCTCGCCATTTTGCCTGCTGGCGTCGCCGCCGTTGTCTCGTAGTCGCCAAAACCGTCGCCCATGACCACGTAGCGGCGCACGGCCAGATAAGGTTGGTCGCGATGGCGCCTGAACTTGCTGGTTCTCATTCCGGTTCGTCCTCGGCCTCACCGTCGGCGTCAAAGGCTTCTTCGGCTTCGACTTCGGGTGGTGGCAATGACAGCCGGGAGGGCGGCTCCCACGGTTTGTTTTGCCGCACGGCCGTGACTTCGTCGGTCAATGTGAACGAGAAGATCGCGCTGCCGCCATAGTAGAAGGTTGCCCAGCCGTTCGCCGCGACATCACCTTTGATCGGCACGTCGATGCGGAGCATCTTGGCGCCGAAGCGTTCCTCTTCGCGCGTGCGGCCCCAGTGACATCGATGGCCAAATATCTCAACCCGCGCCCATTCCCAGCGATCGTCGCCGGACACGACGGCGGCTACTTCCTCGTTCATCTCTCACCTCGCAGGAGAGCTTTGAAGTCGTCAGGCAGCTGCGGGTGCTCTCCAATGAACCGGCAGCTGACACAGGTCGCGGCGATCGCGGCGACGTTGTCGCGCACCCGGTAGTAGGCGTC
>Ga0153954_1000761_pt1 | contig 22187 bp, 18 predicted proteins | sample TSFL038MetaG_FD_102277 | JGI IMG/M metagenome (GOLD analysis project Ga0153954, IMG submission 102277) | Attine ant fungus gardens microbial communities from Florida, USA - TSFL038 MetaG | ecosystem: Host-associated > Fungi > Mycelium > Unclassified | place: USA: Florida, Wekiwa Springs State... | reverse complement strand
TCGGCCACAGAGCGGGCATTGTCGGGCTCGATCGTCACCATCCAGCGGCTGAGCCAGGGCAACAGCGCGAGAGCGATCACGATGCCCACGACGCGGTTCACGAGATTGCCGATCGGCAGGCGCCGGGCTGCCGGATCGTTGCCGGCGCCGCCCTCGAGCAGTGGATTGATCGCGGTGCCGAGATTGGCGCCCAGCACGAGCGCGAAGGCGGCTATCGGCGGCACGGTGCCTTGGGCGGCGAAGGACATCACGACCAGGACGACGGCCACGCTCGAGTGCGCGGCCCAGGTCAATCCGGCGGCCAGGACGACGTCGAGGAAAGGTTGCGTGGCGATGGCGCCCAGGATCAGACGCAGGTTCGGCACGTCCTCGAAGGGCATCAGGATGCTGACGAATTCGTGCAACGCCATCAGCATCAGGCCGAGCCCGATCAGCACGCGGCCGAAATCGCGCGGCGCCAGCGTCGTGCGACGGAACAGGATCACGCCGATCAGGACGAGCGCCGGCGCGATCTCGGAGACGTCGAAGGACAGGACCTGCACGATCAGCGTCGTGCCCACATTGGCGCCGAGCATGACCGCGAGCGCCGGCACGAGATCGACCAAGCCGCCCGCGGCAAAACCCGTGACCATCAAGCCGGTCGCCGTGCTGCTCTGCAGGATCGCCGTGATGCCCATGCCGGCGAGAAATGCCTTGAAGCGATTGCGCAGCGCCACGCCGAGCACACTGCGCAGCTTGGCACCGAGTGCCCGCTGCACGCCGGTGCTCACCATATGGACGCCCCACAGGAGCAGCGCGACCGAGCCCGCGAGGTTGAGAGCTGTCAGCGAAAAATCCATGACGATTTCACTTAGGCCTCGTTTCGGGCCTCATCAAGTCTTGGAAACGGATTGCTCGAGCGTTCGCATGGTCCAGATGCGCGAGCGAAGGAGAACGAAGACGATCACAAAGCTCATCGCGACCGCCGGCACGACGAGCGCCACCTTGAGTCCCCAGAGCGAGGCGATCGTGCCGGAAAGAAAGGCGCCGATCGGCCCACCGCCGCCCAGGCCGAGCTGGAAAAGCGACATCAACCGCGCACGATGTGTCGGCGGGGCCACGATCTGAAGCACGGTGCGGCCTTGCGTCAGCGTGATGCCCGCGCCGATGCCCCAAGCCAGGCAAAGACACATCAATCCGACGAAGGGCGGCTGCAGGGCCATGCCGAACAGGATCACCGCGCCGACGCTGACAGCCGACACCACGAGCCGCCCGCGCAACGTGAAGCGACGCGCGAACCCCGTGAACGTCACGGCCGCGACGATCGTGCCCGACCAGAAGGCGAGATTGACCAGTGCGATCTCGCCCGAACTGCCGCCGTAGACGTCGCGCACCACGAGCGGCAGCACCGCCAGGAACGGCCCGACATAGAAGATTCCGATCCCGATATTGAGCAACAGCACCGGCCAGATCTGATGCGAACGAACGGCCTCGGTCACGCCGTCAGCCATGCTGTGCCAGAATCCCGTCTGCGGGGATGGCGGATGCGGCGGTGGATCGGGCAATCGCCAGACAGCCAGGAAGCCCGCCAGCACCAGGCAGGACTGCGCCAGCAGGAGCGGCACGGCGCCGATGCGGTCGGCAGCCGACGCGAGGGCCATGCCGACAAGCTGCCCGCCCGACTGCAACGCCGTCACGAGAGCCACGGCACGCGGCAGGTTGCCGGTCGCGACGAAGGGCAGCATGGCGTCGCGCGTGGGGACGGCGAAGGCTCCTATCGATCCCGCCGCGAGACCGTAGACGATCAGCAGCGAAAAGCTGAGACCACCGGCCGACAGGATGGCCGCCAGCACGAGCGGCGGCACGGCGTAGAGGACGTGGTAGCGCATCAGCAGGCGGCGCGGATTGCCCCGGTCCGCCACCAGGCCGCCGAGCGGCAGGAACAGAAGCGACGGCACCATGATCGCCATCTGCGCCACGCCGACGGCGAACGCATCCATGTGCAGCACCACGGCGACCAGCCACGGGAACAGCACCATCTGGATCCCCAGCGGCACGAACCAGCTACCGAGTCCCACGAGATAGATCGGGAACGGCGAGGAAGGGCGCAAAGCCATCGAAGTATCTATAGTGGCACAGGCCCGGCCTGCGTCGACAGCCAGTCGGCGAACAGCAATGTCTCGCGCCCAGCATCGCGGGCGACGCCACAGTAGATTGGCTCGAGCGGCTTACGCAGCTTGGGCAGCGGGCAGACGAGGCGCCCGGCCTCCACGTCCCTGCCGAGCAAGGAGACGGGAGTCAGCGCGAAGCCCAGACCATCCACCGCGGCCTGCAGCACGATGTGCAGGTGATCAAGCTGCAGGCGCTGCGCCGGACGCAAGCGCGGCAGACCAACATGCATCTTCCACTCGTCCCAGTCCTGCTTGCGCGTCTTGCAGGCGAGGAGAACGTGGGCGGCGAGCGACCTTGCCTCCGTCACCGGTTTTGCCTTCAGGAGCGACGGCGCGGCGACGACGACCAGTTCGTCGTCGAGAAATGGCTGGACCGTGAGGGTCGAGGGCCAGCCCTCGAGGCTGCGCCGGATCGCGATATCGAAGGCTTCGGGTGCCCTGTCGGGTGGCAAGGTGGTCGTCAGCAGCTGCGGCTCGATGCCGGGATGGCGTGCCACGAAGTCCGGCAGGCGCGGGATGAGCCAGCGCACGGTGAAGGACGGACGGACGTTGATCCTGACGGTCCGCACCGGAGCCTTCACCATCAGCGCGCGGGTCGCCATGCCGATCTGGTCCATGGCCGGGCCGATTTCGGCGAAGAGTTGCTGACCCTGCGCCGTCAGGATGACCTTGCGGACCTGACGCTCGAACAGCGGCACGCCGAGATAGTCCTCGAGGCTCCGCACCTGCCGGCTGACAGCGCCATGCGTGACGCTGAGCTCGACCGCCGCGCGCGTGAAGCTGAGGTGACGTGCGGCGACGACGAAGGCGCGCAAAGCATTCAGCGGCGGAAACGAACCGGCCATCATGCGTGAGTTTTTATCACGCGTCGGCGGATTTCACATCGTTTGTCACACAACCGTCACATGACCATGGTGCGCGCCATGACCGCGTACCCGAGCACGGACAGCGACGCCAACGCCCGCCACTCCGCCGCCGCCCTCGCCGTCGCCCTCCCCGCCGACACCGTCCTCTACCTGCTCCTGCCGATGTTCGCGCCGCAGTTCGGCGTCACTGTCGCCGAGGCCGGCATCCTGCTGGCGGCCAACCGGATCGTGCGCATCGTGGGCTACGGCTGGGTGGCCCGCTTCTATGCCCGCCGCGGCGACCGGCCGACCGACACGCTGGCCGTCATCGCCGCCGCCATCAGCGCTTTGGGCTATGCGACGGCCTCGGGCTTCTGGGCGCTCCTGCCGATGCGCCTGCTCTGGGGACTCTCTTTCGCCGCTCTCAACCTTTCGACCCAGGCGATGGCAACGGCCGAAGCCGCCGGCGCCTCGCGCCGCTCCGGCCGGTCGCGCGCCATCATCGCGCTCGGTCCGATGATCGCGCTCGTCGTAGGCGCACTTCTCTCCGAGCGTTGGGGACCACGGGTCATCTTCTTCGCCCTCGCCGCGATCTCCCTCACCGGCCTGCTCGCCAGCCGCCGCCTGCCCGCCGAGCCGCATCCCGTGCCGCCGGCATCCCGGCGCCTCCAGCTGCCGACCAGCCTCGACGTCTGGTCCTTCCTCGAAGGCTTCGCGCTCGACGGCCTGTTCGTCATCGGCCTGTCCTACCTCGCCGGCGACCTGATGCCGGGCAGCGCGGTGATCGCGGCGGGCCTGCTGATGGCGCTGCGCTACTTCTCCGAGATCGTGCTGAGCCCGATCGGCGGCCAGATGGCGGAGCGCTTCGGCGCCGAGCGTCTGCTGGTCGGCCTGTCGCTCTTGAGCACGGTGGCGTTGATCGGCTTCGGCGCGGGCTGGCTTGGCACCTGCGCAGGCGCCATCGTGGTGCTGCGCGCGCTGCAATTGCCGCTGGTGCCGCCGATCGTCGCCATGCGCACCCCCGGTCCCGGCCGCGTGCGCGCCCTGGCGGCGCGGGCGATCTGGCGCGATATCGGCGCCGGCGCAGGTCCCATGGTCGCGGGCGTGCTGCTGCCCATCGTGCCGTCGATCTGGATTTACAGCATCGCCGCCATACTCATCGCCATGGCCGCGCTTGCCTGCGTGCAGCGGCGACAGAAGGTACTGCCGGAAGTCCGGTCCTAGAGCCTCCATTGCAGGCCCGGAGCGTAAATCGCGAACTCATAAGGCCGCCATTCCGATCAATGGATCGGCCGGAGGACCGGAAGCCTCCTAAGCCGCGAGCAGGATCGAGTTCTCGCGCTCCAGCACGCGCTTCACCGCCGGGCGCGCCATCATGCGGTCCTTCCACGCGGTGTAGTTCTTAAGCTCGGTCATCGGCAGCTCGATGCGCTTGCCCCAGGCGTAGAAGACCAGCGCGTAACCGTCCACGACGGTGAAGGCATCGCCCATGATCCACGGCTTGCTGCCGATGATGCCGTCGATCTCCTGGAGCGCTGCCCAGAAATTGCTGCGGCCCTTCTCCTTGAGCTTGTCGAACACCGACGCGTCGTCGGCGAACCGTTCGGGCCGGCCGATATGGGTGAAGGCCGGGTGCACGTTGTTCGAGAACCACGCCATCAGAGAGATCGCTCGGGCGCGCTGCACCGGATCCTTGGGCATGAGCTGCGGCGCGTACTTCGACGCGACGTAGTCGAGGATCGCCGTGTTCTCCACGATCGTGCCCTCGTCGACGATCAGCGCAGGCACGCGACCGCGTGGGTTGATCTTCAGATACTCCGGCGTCTTCTGTTCGCTCTTGGCAAACGAGACCGCGTGGCCGTCGAACTTGGCGCCGCTTTCCTCGAGGCCGATATGCGACGCCAGCGAACATGCGCCGGGCGCGTAGTAGAGCTTGAACATGTGGTTCTCCCTTTAGAGCGGACGCGGGGCGTTGGCATCGCGCACGCGATGCAGGAACTCGCGGCCGATCTTGACCCGTCTCACGCCGTCATATTCGACGATATCCGCCGTGGCGTAGGTCTCGGTCCAGTTCGACGGCAGGAACGAACCCGTGCCGACAACGTCGATCGGCGCCTTGGCCTCGGCCATGACCCGACACTTGGCGGGCCCGAAGCCCGATGAGGCCACGATCTTCACCTTGTCGAAACCCGCGCGATCGAGCTCGGAGCGCAGATGGAAGATCGCCGCCGCCGACACGCCGGTGCCGACGAGATAGCGAAGCTCCTCCTCGCTGCGATAGCCACGGATCGACTCGGGCGAGAAGCGCTCCAGCACCGCATAGGACGACGCGGGATCCAGCCCCTCGACATAGCGGCCACCGGTCGTGTCGAGCCGGATGGACAGCATTCCCTTGGCGGCGAGATCCGGGAAACGCCGGGCGACCTCGAGCGAATCGCTGACCTCGCGGGCGAAGTAATCGACCAGTACGGTCATCGGCTCGCCCGGGAACGTCTCGTAGAACATCTCGGCGGCGCGCAAGGTCGAGCCGGCATAGCCGATCAAGGCGTGCGGCATGGTCCCGAGCCCCTGTTCGCGGCCGAAAAAGTGCGCCGTCGCATGCGTGGCATTGCCGATGAAGCCCACGGCGCCGACCTTGCGCTTGGCGCGCGCCGAGCCGACGGATGCGGCATAGGCCATTGCCTCGGCCATCTCCTGGCCGGCGCAATGGCGCGCATCCATGGCGAGAAAGGCGGCCTTGGGCATGTCGGCGCACATCGTCCAGGCGTTGTAGGCGGCGACGCACGCCGGTCCCAGCTTCTGCAGGAAGATCGTCTCGAGATCGACGAGATGGAAGAAGGAGCCGGTGATGTACATCATCGGCTCGCCGGCGCCGACCCACTTGCCTTCGACATAGCGCAGGTCGACCTCGACCTCGGTGTTGCGCTCTCGGCCGGTGTCCTTCAGCCAGTCGAGCGCGAGACGGGGCGCGAACACCACGGGCCGGCGCATGAAGATGGCGTAGGTGACGCGCGCATCGCCGAACTTCCCGATCACCCGCTTCGTTCGATTGAAGTAGTGATCGGTGTACTGCTCGATCTCACCGTTGGCAGGATGCATCATCTGCATGCTCCCCGTCCTTCGTGCCAACGCGCAGAAGACTGCGCGACTATCGGATGCATCGTCGGCCCTCCCCGGCCTTGAGCTTCCTTCCGTCCGCGATCAGATCGCGGGACGGGCTCGCTGCACCGCAAGGCGCTCGGCCTTGAGTTGCTCGGCGAGCAGGAAGGCAAGCTCCAGCGCCTGGCTGGCGTTCAGCCGCGGATCGCACTGGGTCTCGTAGCGTTCGGCGAGATTGTCGACCTTGATGTCGACGGCGCCGCCGATGCACTCGGTCACCTCCTGCCCGGTCATCTCGAAATGCACACCGCCCGGATGCGTGCCCTCGGCGCGATGCGCGGCGAAGAACTGACGCACTTCCTTCAGGATGTTGTCGAAGTGGCGCGTCTTCTTGCCGTTGGAGGCGGTCTCGGTGTTGCCGTGCATGGGATCGCACGACCACACGACCGCCTTGCCTTCCTTCTTCACGGCGCGCAGCAGCGGCGGCAGCTTCTCGGCTACCTTGTCGGCGCCCATGCGCACGATCATGACGATGCGGCCGGGCTCGTTCACCGGATTGAGCGCATCGATCAGCTTCAGCGTGTCGTCCGTCGACAGCGACGGGCCGCACTTGAAGCCGAGCGGATTGCGCACGCCGCGCAGGAACTCGACATGCGCGCCCTCGGGCTGACGGGTGCGGTCGCCGATCCACAGCATGTGCGCGGAGCAGTCGTACCAGTCACCCGAGGTCGAATCGACGCGTGTCAGCGCCTCCTCGTACTGCAGCAGCAGCGCCTCGTGGCTGGTGAAAAAGTCGGTCTCTGCGATTTGCGGCGTGGTCGACGAATCGAGGCCGCAGGCGGCCATGAAGGTCAGCGTCTCTTCCAGCCGCGCGGCGAGATCCTGGTAACGTTCCGACGCCGGCGAGTTGCGCACGAAGTCGAGGTTCCAGCGATTGACCTCGTGCAGGTCGGCATAGCCGCCCTGGGCGAAGGCACGCAGCAGGTTCAAGGTCGCGGCCGACTGGTTGTAGGCCTGCACCATGCGTTCCGGATCGGGGATGCGCGCTTCCTTGGTGAACTCGAAGCCGTTCACATTGTCGCCGCGATAAGACGGCAGCTCGATGCCGCCCTGCTTCTCGACGTTGGAGGAACGCGGCTTAGCGAACTGCCCGGCCATGCGGCCGACCTTCACGACGGGCACGCCCGCGCCATACGTCAGCACGACCGCCATCTGCAGCAGCACACGGAACATGTCGCGGATGTTGTTGGCGGAGAAGTCCACGAAGCTCTCGGCGCAGTCGCCGCCCTGCAGCAGAAAGGCCTCGCCGTTGGCGACCTTGGCCAGCGCACCCTTGAGCTTGCGCGCCTCGCCCGCGAAGACCAGTGGCGGATAGCGGCGCAGCCGGGCCTCGGCACCCGCGAGCACCGCGGCGTCGGGATAGGTCGGCATCTGCTGGGCCGGCCGGCCACGCCAGCTGGTCGGCGTCCAGTCGGCGGCACTCGAACTGCGGGACTGCGCTTTCGGCGCCGTCCGGGACGGGCCCTGAATCGCGGTCATCTACTCCTCCTACACCCGCCGCCCCTTTGACTTATTCGGGCTGGCCGGGGGTCGTGAACCTATACGTGCTGTGGATAAAAGACCAGTCGCCCGAAGGGCCGGGCGCCCGAGCGCAAATAACGGGAAATAACTACCCCGAGGGGGTGCGCAGCTGCGCTAACTGCGCCAACCGGCAAACGACCGGGCCATCACTCCGCCGCCGCTTTCTTGATCGGGGTCTCCACCCGGGCGGTCCGCATGGTGACGAATTCCTCACCGGCCGTGGGGTGGATGCCCACGGTGGCATCGAATTGAGCCTTGGTGGCTCCGGCCTTCACAGCCACGGCCAGGCCCTGGATCAGCTCGGCGGCATCGTCGCCCACCATGTGGCAGCCCACGACCTTGTCGGTGGCCGCCTCGACGATCAGCTTCATGAAGGTGCGCTGCTTGCGCTCGGTGAGCGTGTACTTCATTGGCGTGAAGGCAGAGGTGTAGACTCGCAGCTCGCCCAGGATCAGGCGCGCCTCCTCTTCCGTCAGGCCGACATTGGCCATCTCGGGCTGGCAGAAGACGGCCGACGGCACGTTGCGATGGTCGGCCTTGCGCGGCTTCTTGCCGAACTCGGTGTCGGCGAAGCAGTGACCCTCCATCAACGCCACTGGCGTGAGCGCGATGCGGTCGGTGACATCGCCGATCGCCCAGATGTTGTCGACGGTCGTCTTCGACCATTCGTCGACGGCGACGGCGCCCGCCTTGTCGAGCTGCACGCCCACCTTCTCGAGACCGATGCCCGTCGTGTTGGGAACACGGCCCGTGGCGTACATGACGAGATCGGTCTCGAACATGCCGCCGAGCGGCGTGTGCAGGCGGAACGGCGCCTTTCCGTCCGTCGCCTCGATGCGCATGATCTCCATCTCGCTGCGGACCTTGATGCCGCTATTGACCAGCGAGTTGTGCACGAAGGTGCGGCACTCCTCGTCGAAGCCGCGCAGGACACGATCGCGACGGATCACCAGATCGACCTCGCAACCGAGCCCGTTGAAGATGCCCGCGAATTCGACGGCGATGTAGCCGCCGCCCACGATGGTGATGCGCTTGGGCAGCGGATCGGGCAGATGGAAAGCCTCGTTCGAGGTGATCGCGAATTCGTGGCCGGGAATCTTGGGCACTTCGGGCCGGCCACCGGTGCAGATCAGGATCTTGTCGGCGGTGATCGTCTCGCTGCCCACCGCGATGGTGTGACGATCCATCAGCCGGCCGCGACCCATGTGGATCTTCACGCCGGGCCCTTCGAGCAGACGGATGTAGACGCCGTTCAGGCGATCGACCTCCTTCTGCACATGGTCGCGCAGGGTCGCCCATGAATGCGTGGGCTCGAGGCCCGACCAGCCGTAGGCGCCGGCATCCTCGAATTCGTGCGCGAACTTCGAGCCGTAGACCAGGAGCTTCTTGGGCACACAGCCCCGGATCACGCAGGTGCCGCCGACTCGATAATCCTCGCAGATACCTACGCGCGCGCCGTAGCCCGCCGAGATGCGCGAGGCGCGTACGCCGCCCGAGCCCGCGCCGATGACGAAAAGATCGTAGTCGTAGGCCATGAGAACAAAACCTCAACACCGCCTTAATTCGGTCCCGGCTCCGACTATATCGGCGCCTAAACGCGCCGGTAAGGGAACTTCAGATTGAAATGAATGTTCCTGATACAACTTAAGGTTGCACCATGATCCGGTTCGTTTCTTTCGCTGTCGCGTTCCTGCTCCCCCTGTCGGCCTTTGCCGCCGATCCTGCACCCGCCCCCAAGGCTTCACGCGGCCTGATGCGATATGACACCAACAACGATGGCTTCGTCGACCGTTCCGAGTGGGCTGCCGCGCAGGAGGCCCGTTTCAAGCAGCTCGATACCGATCACGACGGCAAGCTGACCCAGGCCGAGCTGTTCCCGAGCCGGCCCTCGGCCGAAACGGCCCCGAACGACCGCCAGTCGCAGCGCCAGGCCACCTATTTCCGCCTGCTCGACACCGACAAGGACGGTGTCGTCACCAAGGCCGAGTTCATGGCCCAGGCGGACCGCAACTTCGCCCGCTGCGACCTCGACAAGGACGGCCGCATCAATACCGCCGAGTGTCGGCAAGCGCTGCGCCGCCGGCCAACGGAGCCGGCCAGCGCGACCCGCTGACGGCTTGCTGCTCCTTGTTCAACCGCACATATTGCATAAAGGAGAGACGATATGGTTGACGCTCTCGAGTCCGCCGCCCCGGACAACCTGGTTCTGCGTTACTTGCGAGCCATGGATACCAAGCTCGATTCCCTGCGCGGCGAGACTCGCGAGATCAACACGCGCGTCATCCGCCTCGAAGAATCGCTCGCCAACACGCGCAAGGAAGTCGCGCTGATCGGCGAGCACCTCGCGCACTTTGAAGTGCGCTTCGACGATCTCAGGCAATCGGTCGACCGGATATACGTCCGCCTTGACCTGGTGAGCGGCTAACCGCGATTGCCAAAAGAAAAGGCCGCCGGAGTCCGGCGGCCTTTCCTGTGCGCCGAAGCGCCCGTTCACGAGCTCTCGGCGTGCATGACCTCGCCAAACAGTTCCCAGGTATCACCCTTGAACTTCGACAGCTGGACCGCCTGGATCGGATAGAAGTCGGTCGCGCTGGTGTTGATGGTGATGCCCGGCAGCAGCAGCGGGTTGACGTAGTTATGGTAGCCCGCCGCTTGCTTCATGATGTTCTCGCGCGTGAGATTGTCGCCGCACCGCTTCAGCGTCTCCACCATCAGGCTCGCCACCGAATAGGCGAAGGCGATGTTGGCGTCGTTGACGTTGGCGTTCGGCATGTTCTTGGCCATCCACGCACGCCAGGCCTTCATGTCGTCGGAGCTCTCCCACTGCTTGTCGGTGGGATCCTTGAGATACGCCGCCGTGAGGATGCCCTGGCTGTTGTCGAAGCCCGCCGGCTTCATCACCGCCGCGACCGAGGCCGAGACGTTGGTCAGGTAATGCGCGGCATTCCAGCCCAGCTCCGCCTTCTTGCGGATCGCCTGGGCGGCGAACTTCGGCGTCGAGATGTTCAGGAACACGTTGGCACCGGTGTCCTTGAGCTGGATGATCTGCGAATCGACCGTCGGATCGGTGACCTCATAGGTCACCAGCTTCACGATCTTGTCGGCGTCCTTGCCGAGGCCCTTCTTGAAGCCGTCGACATAGTCCTTACCGAAGTCGTCGTTCTGCATCAGGATACCGATCTTCGGCTCCTTGACGTTCGTCAGCAGATGCTTGGCGTAGATCGAGCCCTCGGTGTTGTAGTCGGGCTGATAACCCATCGTCCAAGGGAAGTGCTGCGGATCGCCCCACTTCGACGCGCCAGTCGAGATGTAGAGGTGCGGCACCTTCTTCTGGTTCACGTACTTGTGGATCGCCGTGTTGGTCGGCGTGCCGAGCGTCTGGAACAGCAGCAACACCTTGTCCTGCTCGACGAGCTGGCGCACGCATTCGACCGCCTTGGGCGGTGAGTAGTTGTCGTCCAGCGTGATGAAGGTGACCTTCCGGCCGTTGATGCCACCCGCCTCATTGATGGCCTTGAAGAAGGCCTGATGGGATTGACCGATAACGCCGTAGGCCGAGGCCGGCCCACTATAGGGGCAGCAATGGCCGATCTTGATCTCGGTATCGCTCGCGCCTTCATCGTACTTCTTCTGTCCGAACGCCGTCCCAGTCGCCGACAGAATGGCGGCGGTCGAAACGCCTCCTAAAAAACCACGCCTATTGGTCCGCAACGCTTCCTCCTTGGTTTATCGTTTTGCGGAATAAGCGTGGCGGCAAAATCAACGGTTGAAAAGGGTCTAGATGTCGCCCGCGCCAAGAAAAAGGCCGCCTGACGGCGGCCTTTCCCTTCATTTTCATGGGAAATGGCGATCAGGTGCTCTCGGCCGCCATGATCTCGCCGAACAGATCCCAGGTTTCGTCCTTGAAGCGCGCCAGCTGCACCGACTGGATCGGATAGTAGTCGGTCGGGCTGGTGCTGACGGTGATGCCCGGCAGCAGGACCGGGATCTTGAACTTCTGGAAGCTCGCCGCCTGCTTCATGACGTTCGCGCGCGTGAGCTCGTCGCCGCAGCGCTTCAGCGTCTCGTGCATCAGGAAGGAGACGCCGTAGCCGTAGATGTAGTTGGCGTCGCCGGTGTTGCCGCCGGGACAATACTTCTCCATCCACGCCCGCCACGTCTTCATGTCGGCGTCGTCGTCCCACTTCTTGTCGGTCGGATCCTTCTGGTAATAGGCCGTGACGATGCCCTGACTATTGTCGAAACCTGCGGGCTTCATCACCGACGCGACCGACGCCGAGACGTTGGTCATGTACTGCGCCGGCTTCCAGTTGATCTCGCCGACCTTGCGGATCGCCTGCGCGGCGAACTTCGGCGTCGCCACGTTGAAGAAGACATTGGCGCCGGTGTCCTTGAGCTGGATGATCTGGCTCTCGACCGTGGGATCGGTCACCTCATAGGTGGCGACTTTCACGATCCTCTTCGCGTCGTTGCCCAGACCCTTCTTGAAGCCGTCGAGGTAATCCTTGCCGAAGTCGTCGTTCTGCATGAGGACGGCGATCTTGGCGTCCTTGACGTTTGCCAGGATGTGCTTGGCGTAGATCTGCGCCTCGGTATTGTAGTCGGGCTGGTAGCCCATCGTCCAAGGGAACTCCTTGGGCTTGCCCCACTTCGACGCGCCGGTGGCGACATAGAGCTGGGGCACCTTCTTGGTGTTCATGTATTTCTCGATCGCCGTGTTGGACGGCGTGCCGAGCACGTTGAAGGTGCTGAGGACCTTGTCCTGCTCGACGAGCTGGCGGATCACCTCGACGCACTTGGCCGGGTTGTAGCCATCGTCCAGAGAGATCAGGTTGATCTGGCGGCCGTTGATGCCACCCTGATCGTTGACCATCTTGAAGTAGCCTTGGATCGCCTTGCCGATCACGCCATAGGCGGAGGCCGGACCGCTATAGGGTCCGCAGTGGCCGATCTTGATTTCCTTGTCGGTCGCGCCGTCGTCGTATTTCTTCTGCGCGATTGCCGGCGCTGCCACGCCGGTGAGCACTGCGGCAGCGGACGCGCCACCGATAAATGTACGCCTGTTCGTCTTCACTACTTTGCCTCCCATCATCAAGACACCGGATTTTCTGCTGTGAAAGCCGGCCACGAGAACACACAAAAAAGAAAGGCCGCCATTCGACGGCCTTCCCTTCTGTGAAATAGCTGTTCCGCGGAACGGATCAAGAGCTTTCGGCGTGCATGATCTCGCCGAACAGGTCCCACGTTTCGCCCTTGAAACGCGAGAGCTGGACCGCCTGGATCGGATAGAAGTCGGTCGAGCTGGTACTGACGGTAATACCAGGCAGCAGCATGGGAATCCGGAACTTCTGGAAGCTCGCGGCCTGCTTCATGAGGTTGGCGCGCGTGAGATCGTCGCCGCACCGCTTCAGCGTCTCGTGCATCAGGGTCGAGGCGGCATAGCCGAAGATGTGGTTGGCATCCGCCTTGTTGGCGCTCGGCATGTTCTTGTCCATCCAGGCCTTCCAGGCCTTCATCTCGTCGTCGTTGTCCCACTGATGGTCGGTCGCGTCCTTGAGATAGGACGCCGTGATGATGCCCTGGCTGTTGTCGAAGCCGGCGGGCTTCATGACTGCCGCAACGGAGACCGAGACGTTCACCAGATACTGGTGCGGCTTCCAGTTGATGTCCGCCGCCTTGCGGATCGCCTGGGCCGCCTGCTTGGGCGCCGTGATGTTGAAGAACACGTTGGCGCCGGAGTCCTTGAGCTGGATGATCTGGCTGTCGACGGTGGGATCGGTCACTTCGTAGGTGACGTGCTTGACGATGCGGCCGGCTTCCTTGCCGAGCCCTTCCTTGAAGCCGTCGAAATAATCGCGGCCGAAATCGTCGTTCTGGCTCAGGATGCCGACCTTGGCATCCTTGACGTTGGCCAGGATATGCTTGGCGTAGATCACGCCTTCGGTGTGGTAGTCGGGCTGGAAGCCCATGGTCCACGGGAAGTTCTTCGGATCACCCCACTTCGAGGCACCGGTCGCGACGTAGAGCTGCGGCACCTTCTTCTGGTTCATGTACTTGTGGATCGCCGTGTTGCACGGCGTGCCCAGCGTATTGAAGGTGCAGAGCACCTTGTCCTCCTCGACCAGCTTGCGCACCATCTCCACGGTCTTGGGCGGACTGTAGCCGTCGTCGTAGGTGATGAAGTTGATCTTGCGGCCGTTGATGCCGCCCGCCTCGTTGACGGCCTTCCAGTACGCCGAGATCGTATTGCCGATCGCGCCATAGGAAGACGCTGGACCGCTATAGGGGTTGGTGTTGCCGATCTTGATCTCGCTGTCGGTCGCGCCAACGTCGTATTTCTTCTCCGCCCGCACCGCGGGCGCGCCTACCAGAACGGCCGCGGCCGAAGCGCCGCCGATGAACTTACGCCTGTTCGTCTTCACGATTCTTCCTCCCATTCACAAAGCACCCACACTGGAACCGGAAGGCCGCGACCGGGCGGCCTCCCGTCTCGTTTCCATGCCGCCGCGTCAGGTGCTTTCGGCGTGCATGACCTCTCCGAACAGCTCCCAGGTCTCGCCCTTGAAGCGCGAGAGCTGAACCGCCTGGATCGGATAGAAGTCGGTCGGGCTGGTGCTGACGGTGATGCCGGGCAACAGCAACGGCAGCTGATACTTCTGGAAGTTCGCGGCCTGCTTCATCACGTTCTCGCGCGTCAGGTCATCGCCGCACTTCTTCAGCGTTTCGTGCATCAACGTCGAGACCGCGTAGGCGAAGACGTTGGAAGCGTCCTGCAGGCTCTGATCGGGATTGTGCTTCTTCATCCAGTCGACCCAGGTTTTCATATCGGGATGACTGTCGAACTGCTTGTCGGTGGGATCCATCAGGTACAGAGCGGTGATCACGCCTTGTACGTTGTCGAGCCCGGCCGGCTTCATCGCCGACGCCACGCTCGACGAAACATTGTTGAGATAAATTGCCGGCTTCCAGCCGATATCGCCGGCCTTACGCATGGCTTGCGCGGCGAACTTCGGAATCGCGATGACAAAGAAGACATTGGCTCCGGTGTCCTTGAGCTGGATCACCTGACTGTCGACCGTGGGATCGGTCGTCTCATACGTCACATGCTTGGTAACCCTACCGGCCTCCTTGCCGAGACCCTCCTTGAAACCGTTCCAGTAATCCTTGCCGAAGTCATCGTTCTGCATCAGGACGGCGATCTTCGGGTCCTTCACGTTGGCCAGAAGGTGCTTTGCGTAGATGATGCCTTCCGTGTGGTAGTCGGGCTGGAACCCCATGGTCCACGGAAAGTGCTTGGGGTCGCCCCATTTCGAGGCGCCCGTTGCCACATAGAGCATCGGCACCTTTTTCTCGTTCATGTACTTATGGATCGCCGTGTTGCACGGCGTGCCGAGCGTGTTGAACGTGCACAGCACCTTGTCCTGCTCAACCAGCTGACGGATGCACTCCACCGTTTTGGGTGGTGAATAGCCGTCGTCCAAGGTGATGAAATTGATCTTGCGGCCGTTGATACCGCCGGCCTCGTTGACGCTCTTCCAATAAGCCTGGATCGTCTTGCCGATCACTCCGTAGGACGAGGCCGGACCACTGTAGGGGTTGGTGTGACCGATCTTGATCTCGGTATCACTGGCCCCGTCGGAGTACTTCTTTTGCGCAAACGCCACGCGTGAGCCCGAAAGCAACGTAGCCGCCGATACGCCGGCCACGAAGGTACGCCTGTTGGTCTTCTTCATGTCAGCCTCCTGTTCGAGACATCACTCCATGCACTCAACTCCCCGATTGAAAATCCGATAACTCAGCAAGACAGCGGCGACCGTCAGGGACGCTGCTGGTTGGCGGCGACGTCGCGCACGGGCGATGTCGCCGATCCGGTGGTGGCGCCCCGGCGATTGCGCCGCAGGCCCTGCACGATCGCATAGACGCCGCCCACGATGCCGGTGGGCATCATGTACATCAGCGCGATCAGCAGGATGCCGAAGACGGTGTAGGCCGACAGGTCGAATTGCACGCCGAGGTCGTTCTTGACGAAGAGCGACAAGGCCTGGGCCGAGTTGTCGACCAGCACATAGAAGATGCCGCCGACCACTGAACCCGCGAGCGAGCCCACGCCACCCACGACGAGGCCGATCAGGAACTTGATCGACAGGAAGAAGGAGAAGCTGTCGGGCGCCACGAAGGCGATGGCCGAGGCCGAGAGCGCGCCCGCAATGCCAGTATAGGCGGCGCTGATGCCGAAGGTGACGGTCTTGTAGCGGGCGGTGTTGATGCCCATCGTGTCGGCCGCGATGGCGTAGTCGCGGATCGCCATCATCGCCCGGCCGCTGCGGCCGTTCAGCATGTTGTTGGCCGCCCAGTACAAAATGATCATCACGATCAGGCAGTAGTAGTAGAGCCACTGATCGTCGGTGAGCGGCAGGCCGAACGGCACCTCGGGCTTGGAGAGCACGATGCCCTGCACGCCGCCGGTCAGGTCCTCGAGCCACTTGTATTTCAGGATCTGCGGTACCGAAAGGGCGAGCGCGAACGTGGCGAGCGCCAGATAATGGCCTTCGAGCTTCAGCGCCGGTTTGCCGAACAGCCAGCCGATCACGTAGCAGACCGCCGCCGCGATCGGCAGCGTCGCGTAGTAAGGCATGTCGAGCTTGTCCATCAGGATCGCCGACGTATAGGCGCCGACCGCGTAGAACGCGCTGTGGCCGAGCGAGATCTGGCCGTTGAAGCCCGTCAGAAGGTTGAGCCCGAGCACCGCGATCGAGGCGATGATCATCGTGCTGACGAGGAACAGCCGGTAGTTCGAGATCACGTCAGGCATCAACGGCCTGAGCAGCGGGATCACGAAGGCCAGCACGATCAGCGGCAGGACCCACTTCTTCGGGAACATCGACATGTCAGACCCTCTTCACGACGACGCGACCGAACAAGCCGGCGGGTTTCAGGGTAAGCACGAAGATCACGATGATCAGGGCGACGGTCAGCTTCTCGCCGTTGCCGATGATGTAGATGCCGGTGATCTTCTCGATCATGTTGCCCGTGTAGGCGACCATGTTCTCGAGCACGCCGACGATGAAGCCGCCGACCACCGCGCCGCCCGGGTTGCCGATGCCGCCGATCAGGGCGCTGGCGAAGGCGTAGAGGAGGATGCCGCCCATCATGTTCGGGTCGAGGTAGACGATGTGGGCCACCATGATGCCGGCCACCGCACCGACCGCGGCGGCGAGCCCCCAGCCCAGCGCCAGCATCCAGTCGACGCGCACCCCGACCAGGCGGGCCATCTGCGGGTTCTGGGCGGCCGCGCGCATGGCAAGGCCGAGCGGCGTGTAGCGGAAGAAGACGAAGAGCAGGCTCAGCACGACCAGGGTCACGATCACCACGCCGAGCTGGTGCGGGCCGATGACGCCGGCAATGCCAAAGTCCGCCTTGGGGAACGGCGAGGGATATTCCTTGATCAGGTAGCTCCAGATCGCGCCGGCCATCGAATTGCAGATCGCCAGCAGGCCGATGAAGACCACGACGATCGAGAGCACGGGCGCGTGATGCAATGGTCGCAAGATGACGCGTTCTATGAAGACGCCCATGCAGAAGGAGATCAGCACGGCCAAGATGAAAGCGACCCAGAAACTGCATCCCCAGGCCATCAGCTGCCAGCTGATGTAGGTCGAGAACATCGCCATCTCGCCCTGGGCGAAGTTCAGATGGTCGGTCGAGACGTAGATCATGACCAGCGCGAGCGCCACGCAAGCATAGATGGCGCCGTTGGCGAGGCCGGACGCGAGCTGCTGGAGGAACTGTTCCATTTAGGCCCTCAGTAACCGAGGTACGACTTGCGGATATTCTCGTCGTTCTTCACGACCGCCGCCGGGCCATGCATGACCACCTTGCCGGTCTCGAGAACGTAGGCGTGCGAGGCAAGATCGAGGGCGAGTGCGGCATTCTGCTCGACCAGCAGGATGCTCACCTTCTCTTCCTCGTTGATGCGCCGCAGGATGCGAAAGATCTCGACCACGATCAACGGCGCGAGGCCGAAGGACGGCTCGTCGAGCAGCATCAGGCGCGGCTTCAGCATCAGCGCGCGGGCGATCGCCAGCATCTGCTGCTCGCCGCCCGAGAGCGTGCCGGCCTGCTGCTGGATGCGCTCCTTGAGCCGCGGAAAGTAGCCAAAGACGCGCTCGCGCTCGGCGTCGACCTCGGCCTTGTTCTTCCGGGTGTAGGCCGCGATGCGCAGGTTCTCGTCGACGGTGAGCGAGGTGAAGGTACCACGGCCTTCCGGCACGTGGGCGATGCGCCGGCGCACGATCTCCTCGGTCGCCTGACGCGTGATATCCTCGCCGCCGAAGCGGACCGTGCCGTCGGTCCGCACCATGTTGCAGATCGCCCGGAGCGTCGTCGTCTTGCCGGCGCCGTTGGCGCCCAGCAGAGTGGTGATGCCGCCTTCGGGAATGTCGAAGCCCACGTCGTAAAGTGCCTGGGTCTGACCGTAGAAGGCCTTGAGCCCTTTGACTTCGAGCAACGCCGGCATCACGAGGTTCCCAGGTAGGCGCGGATCACTTCGGGGTCGCGCTGCACTTCGGCCGGCGTGCCGTCGGCGATTTTCTTGCCGAAGTCGATCGCGACGACCTTGTCGGACACCGACATCACGAGGCTCATGTGATGCTCGACCAGCAGCACGGTGACGTGCTGCGTGTCGCGCACGCGCTTGATCTGGGTTTTCAGTGTTCCGATCTCTTCGTGATTGAGGCCGGCCGCCGGCTCGTCGAGCAACAGCAGCTTGGGGCTCGAGGCAAGGGCGCGGGCGAGCTCGACCCGCTTGCGGATCGGGAACGGCAGCGGCCCGGCGGGCATATTCGTGTATGGCACGAGGTCCATGAACTCGATCAGCTCGCGCGAACGCTTCTCGATGTGCGCCTCCTCGGGGGCGACCTTGGGCAGCTTGATCGCGTTGTCTAAGAAGCTGGTCGAGCTCACGCTGTGGCAACCGACCTTGACGTTGTCGAGCACCGACATGCGATCGAACAACGCCACGTTCTGGAAGGTGCGGCCGATGCCGATATAGGGAATGGCGTAGCGCGGCTGATCGAGGATCGATTTTCCCTCGAACAGCACGTCGCCGCCGTTGGGCGTGTAGAGGCGGCTCAGGCAGTTGAAGAGCGTCGTCTTGCCGGCGCCGTTGGGACCGATCAGGCCCGCGATCTGACCGGCAAAGACATCGAACGACACGCCATCGAGCGCCACGATGCCACCGAACCGAACGGAGACGTTCTTTACGCTGAGGAGCGGCGGGCCGCTGGGTGAGGACGGTACAGCCATGTTCGAGCGGGTTCCGCTGCAGCGTCTTCAGTACGCGAATGCCGCGAAATTACCCTTGCCTCCCAAGTACTTGCGACCCTTCTATGAGGTCTGCGTGCGAAACACGATGGCGCATCCAGCGGAATGGCGCAACTCAAATGGCTGGGGGACACGAATTTGGCGCAGTTGCGCTTCAAACTGTCCCGCAGGGCGGACGTTGACAGACCCCTGCGTTGCCGCCGATACGACTTTCCCCTCCAAGCTTTGCGGGCCCATTGTCGATGTCTCGTTCTCTTCGTCCGCTTTTTCTCGTCGCAGCCCTGCTGTCATTCCCCGCCGCCGCGCAGACTCCGGCCAAGCCGCCTGCTCCGACGCCCGCTCCCAGCACGTCCGCGCCCAACGGCGCGCTCGGCAGCACCCAGGCACCGGCAGCGCCGCAAGCCATGGGGCCGAATTCCGCCGTTCCGTTGCCGACCTGGTTCCACGAGATCGACAAGGACAATAAAGGCGAAGTCTCGCGCGCGGACTTCCTGAAGTACCGCATGCAGACGTTCGAGAAGCTCGACGTCAACAAGGATGGCAAGCTGTCGCTCGACGAGTTCCTCAAGGTCGCCGAGGCGCCCTTCTCGACCGACGGCCCCGGCGTGCCGCCGCTTGAGGAGCGTCGCAACCGCGCCCGCGCCGAGTTCAAGAACCTCGATACCAATGCCGACGGCTTCATCGAGCGTCCGGAGGCCGAGGCGCTGGTGCACGCCGAGTTCAACCAGTACGACACGGACCGCGACAACAAGATCACCGAGCCCGAGCTGCGCCGCCTCGTCCAAGAGGAGCTGATGCGCGCCGAGCGCCAGCGCCAGGAGCGGGAACAGCAAAAGCGCCAGGGCATGGTGGCGATCAACGACTTCATCGACATGCAGCTGCGCGAAGCCGACCGCATCGACAAGAACGGCGACGGCCGCGTCACGCGCGACGAGTTCGTCGCCGTCGTAGCCGGTCCCGTCGAGGGACCGCAGGCCCAGGGCCTGCCGCCTTACGAGCTGCGCAAGCAGCTCGCGCTGCGCAAGTTCGCGGAGATCGATACCAACAAGGACGGTGTCCTCGATCGCGTCGAGCTCACGGGCCATGCCGTGGAGCAGTTCATCCAGATGGACATCAACAAGGATCACTTCCTGAACGCCGACGAATTCAAGAAGGCTCAGGAAGTCGAGGCCGCGAAGATCCGCGCGACCGTGCAGGCATTGATGCCCGCCCAGGCTCCGCCGCGTCCGGCGCCGGCTCCCGCGCCGCGCGCCGCCGGACCGGGCGCCGCGGCTCCTCCCATGGGAGCGCCGCCGGGCCTCGCTCCCGGCCTGCCGCAAGGCACGCGCTGATCGTGATGGTGTGACCGCGGCCGTCAAGGCCGCGGTGGGACGTCACTCGACGGTGACGCTCTTGGCGAGATTGCGAGGCTGGTCGACGTCGGTGCCCTTGGCCACCGCCGTATAGTAGGCCAGCAGCTGCACCGGCACGGTATAGAGGATCGGCGCGATCACGGGATCGACCGTGGGCAGGATGATGCAGGCCGCGGCCTGATCGCCCAATCGCGCGGCGCCCGCCTCGTCGGTCATCAGCACCAGCTTGCCGCCTCGGGCCTTGGCCTGCTCGAAGTTCGACGCGGTCTTGTCGAACACCGCATCGGTCGGCGCCACGACGACGACGGGCACGCTCTCGTCGATCAGCGCGATCGGACCGTGCTTCATCTCGCCCGCCGCGTAGCCCTCGGCGTGGATGTAGGAGATTTCCTTGAGCTTCAGCGCGCCTTCGAGCGCGATCGGGAACGATGAGCCGCGGCCGAGATAGAGCACGTCTCGCGCCTGAGCGAGGATCTCCTCGGCAACCCGTTGATAGCTCGCTTCCCTGTTCAGTACCTCGTTGACGTGTGCGGGCAGGCCGATGAGCGCGTCGGCGATGCGCGCTTCGGCTTCCGCCGAGAGCGTTCCGCGGGCACGTCCCGCCGCGATGGCGAGGCCCAGCAGTACCGTGAGCTGCGTTGTCGTGGCCTTGGTCGACGCGACACTGATCTCGGGGCCGGCAAGCGTCGGCACGACGATGTGCGATTCGCGGGCAATGGCGCTTTCCGGAACGTTCACGATCGACAGGAGCGTCTGCTTCTCGGCCTTGGCGTAGCGGATCGCCGCCAGCGTATCGATCGTCTCGCCCGACTGGGAGACGGCGATGCAGAGACCGTCCTTGGGCAGCGGCGGCTCGCGATAGCGCAGCTCCGACGCCACCTCGCACTCGACCGGCAGCCGCGCGAGGCTCTCGAACCAGTATTTGGCGACCAGGCAGGTGTAGAAGGCCGTGCCGCAGGCCGTCATGGTGACGCGGTTCACCTTGGTCCAGTCGAACGGCATGTCGGGCATCGTGACCACGCGCGTCGCGGGATCGAGATAGCTCTGCAAGGTGTCGCCGATCACCGCCGGCTGCTCGTAGATCTCCTTCAGCATGAAGTGGCGATGATTGCCCTTGCCCATCATCGCGCCCGAGATGCCGCTCTGGCGGACCTCGCGCTTCACTTCCTTTGTGCCCTGGAAGATCGACACGCTGTTGGCATTCAGCACGACCCAGTCGTCGTCCTCGAGATAGGTCACGCGCTTGGTGAAGGGCGCCAGGGCTAGCGCATCGGTGCCGATATACATCTCGCCGTCGCCGTAGCCGACGGCCAGCGAGCTGCCGCGGCGCGCACCCAGCAAAATATCATGACGCCCGCTCAGCAGGGCCACCAGCGCAAAGGCGCCGCGCAGACGGTCCATCGCCTTGCCCATCGCCGCTTCCGGCGACATCTGGCGCTCGAGATAGGAGGTGAGCAACTGCGCCACGACCTCGGTGTCGGTGTCGCTCTCGAAGCGCCGGCCTTCGGCGACGAGCTCGTCCTTCAACTCCTGGAAATTCTCGATGATGCCGTTGTGCACGATCGCGACACGGTCGGTGGCGATCGGGTGCGCGTTGCGCTCGCTCGGCTTGCCGTGCGTCGCCCAGCGCGTATGGCCGATGCCGATCGTGCCGGGCAGCGCTTGCTCGGCGAGCCTGGCCTCGAGGTTCACGAGCTTGCCCTCGGCGCGACGGCGCTCGATGTGGCCGTTCACCAAGGTGGCGACGCCGGCCGAATCGTAACCGCGATATTCCAGTCGCTTCAGCGCGTCGACCAGCAGCGGGGTGACGGGCGCCTTGCCGATGATTCCGATAATGC
>Ga0153954_1000760_pt1 | contig 22215 bp, 3 predicted proteins | sample TSFL038MetaG_FD_102277 | JGI IMG/M metagenome (GOLD analysis project Ga0153954, IMG submission 102277) | Attine ant fungus gardens microbial communities from Florida, USA - TSFL038 MetaG | ecosystem: Host-associated > Fungi > Mycelium > Unclassified | place: USA: Florida, Wekiwa Springs State... | reverse complement strand
TTCTCAAGCAGCACCCCGACCGCCGACGCAGCCTGATCATGAAACGCCGCTGCTGCGGCTGGAGCGAGAAGTTCCTCATGGAAGTCATCGATGCATTAGTATGTTAGTGTGCGCTGGCCCTGGCAACTTGGCTTGGTGCCAAAAACCGGTTGATGTAATTAAACCCACCTCGCTCGATCAATGGGTGAGCTGATCTGAAAAAAAACATACCCAACTTCCTGATAGAAGATACAAAGCTGCTCAGGCAGATGGACTCCCAGTCTGGATTCGGCATCAAGAATTTCCTCCTTGGCTACCGGAAAATACACATTTAGATAGTCCCGGTCCTCATTTCCATTAGCCATCAACCGCAGGAGCGTCTCCAACATCCTTCCCTCCAGAGCTGGCTACCGTTCAATCGAGATTCTCGAGAAGTTTCCGGAGCGGGCTCCCCGAGCGGTGGATACCCCTTGGTTTTGGTCCGGGAATCTCGCCGGATGAATGTTCCACCACTCGGCTGGGCCACCTAACCTGGTCGACAGCTCGGGCCTGGCGGTTGCAAAGTCGGATACCCGGCAATCCGGGCGCTTCGGCAGAAGCCGGGGTGGTTGTGGCGGGTGGTGGAGGACGGACGGGGCGGGTGGCTGTGACTGGGTGGGTTTTCATATCCCTGCTATGGACCCCCGACACCCGAGGGGCCTCATGCAGAAGGTAGGGACGGTGCGGTGGCCATGCTCCTCATTGCGTCACAGAGCTTCTGGGCGTCGTGGAGCGGAAGGCCCCGGGTGCTGCCGACGAGGTAGACCCCATTGTCCATCAAACGGACGTGCTCGATCTTTCCCTCGAAACGCCCCGCCAAGTCGGCGGGCGTGAGGTTGAACGCTCGACGGCACAGAAGATCGTCGAAGTAGCTGACTACTCCGACTCGATGAACATACTGGCGAGGGTTTACGGGCAACCCCTTCAATTCATTTGCCGCCATGTCAATCATCTGGTCATCGAAGAACTCTATGAGGTAAGCATCGAAGGCTTCGACGTACTTCGGGATCACGGTATAGACCAGATGATGGATTTCGACCTTCGCCGGGTTGAAGACAATATTTAGCAGGTCGTCGGAGAGTCCATCGTCGTCCAACATGCGGCGATACCGATAGCTCAACATGGCACGATGCACCCCGTCCCCAAAGAACTTGGTCAGCCCCAGGCTGGCAGAGGAGCCGCCTTTGAACTTCGGGATCGGTGGCACCGGACGGTCGCCTAACCCCCATGGTTCTGGGATGCCCTCAATACCTCTGAAGAAGCGAGCGTGCCTCTGCTCCACACCGACCGATTCATCGGCCCGTGAATGCAAAACCAACCAATACTTTTGCGTCTTGCTCATGGGTTCAACGGTGGGGTCACCACGATATCGATTTGAGGATGGATATCCGAGCCGGTAGCGTAACGGAGCAGTCGCCGGGCATCGGTCGCCGCCCTCGGGGTGGGAACTTCGATCCGCAATCTATAGTTCGGGTTCTGCCGCAATGCCTCAAGCGGGCCACTCCTAAACTTATCGACCTGATCGGTCTTGGTGGTGACGCCCCACTTCCGGTCAATCAAGACATTTGGGTTGCTCGGATCGAGACCGTCGAACCGAGCGATGTTGCTCCCTGCCGGATTGGGATTATCGTACCTCAAGGCTGGGACGTTCCGCATCCGGGTTGACGGGTCAGAGGTCGCCCCGATCACTGAGTCCTCCCAATCCCTCGCTGCACTCGACCGGCCGGTCCGCTCAGTCGTCCAAGTCACCCCCCTGTTTGGAGCACTTCCTGTGAGCTCCTGCATCGCTTGCGGACTAAATCGATCTTGGGAAAGACGCAGTAGAAGTTTAGCCTCTTGGGCCTCCGTCGACAATTCCTCAGCCGCTAACTCTCTGAGTACGCGGGCACTCTTACCATCTTGCGGCAACGATGACAGTAGCTCTGATTCCACTTCCTCCAAAACAGCTTCCGATTTGCCAAACCTGACGATGGGTCGTGCCGTCCCTAACGGTACGTTAAGAAGATCCCTGGCGAACAATGCTCCCAATAACGACTCGCCAGCATGGTCGATACCATCGCTGATACGTCCCGATGCGAAATCTTCGACCGATTCGGCCCCCTTGTACCCCGCCATCCCTGCGGTCGCTCCAGTGACGACCGTTAGGGTGACACGGGATGAGAGAAGCGATCCCACCGCCGTGCGTGCCAGGTGCGGAGCCGCTGCGGCCCCAACCTCCATGATCCCTATCGCTTGAAGCGATCTGCCTCCGACTTTCGCAGCTCCCACTCCGATCTTCGCCGAGAGACTACCGCTCTCGTTCGCACTTCTTTCGACCTCTTTCGCAAGGGAATGCATTTCGGCATTGGCACCAAAGCTGGCTGTGTCCATGATTACGACGGCGCTGCCTGCCATGGCGTCGGAGCCAGCAACCACAGGTTCGGCAAACTTCCGAATGCTGCGGCTCAGATCTTCATCTTTTGCGATCTGGAGGGAATTTGCTCTTAGGGATGGGGTTCCCGGAGTCCTTTGATCAAGTCGATTAAACAATTCGTTTACAGGATCATCCGCGAGTCCACTCGGATCCGTCCCATTGGTCGGTCCATTGCCCACATAACGGTAGAGGTTCGGATCACCTGCGGAGAAACCTGACGGATCCAAATTGATCCAGGTACCCACGGCCGCGTCGTAGTAACGGGCTCGGTTGTATTGCAGGCCCGTCGCCGCGTCGAATTCGCGGCCTGTGTACTTGAAGCGGTCGCCGAAGGAAGCGTTGCTTTCGGAGGTGATATTGCCGAAGGCATCGTAATTGATGTGGTCCTGAACGACCCCTGTGTTGTCTGTGAGGTCACGTACGGAATCGAGATTGTCCGTCAAGTACCAGGCCACCGTTCCCGTCGAGCCGATCCGGGCTAGGATCTGATCAACCACATCTCCCTGGAGATAGCGGGTTTGCAAACCGTTGTTCGCGTTCAGATCCGCCCAGACGTTTTGACTGTCGTCCACGGCGAAACGGAGAGTCGTGGTTGTTGGGTTCGAACCTCCTGGGGTGATCCGTTCTTCGATCCGGTTGCCTTCGGCATCGTAGGAGAAGGAGACTGTCTCTACTACGGTCACCCCGTCGCTACCCAACTCCTTCGCGCCGGTCAGGTGGTTGGCATTGTCGTACGAATAGGTCCACGAAACTCCCGTTGCGATGTTGACCTTCTTGGTGCGGTTTCCTTCGGCGTCGTACGTGTAATTCCAGGTACCATCGGACGTGATCTGATTGTCGGGACCCGTCGAAAAACTGCCATCTGTGCGATTGCCGTTGGAATCGTAGCTGTAGGAGGCGCTGCCTGCGCTGGTCAATTGGCTCGTGTCGTCGTAGGTGTAAGGCGTGGTCTGGCCGTTCTCGACCTTCGTGGCCTGACGATCGGCAGCGTCATAGGTGTACGAATCACTTTCGAGGGTTGCCCCCGAGCCATTCTTTTGGACTAGGCTGGTGAGCCGGTTCAGTGAGTCGTAGCCGTACGACGATGTACCGATCGCACTCGTACCCCCCGCATTGGCGAAGCGGGTCATGGTGCGAAGGTTGTTGTCGGCGTCGTACGTATAGTCGACCTCGGGGGTCGTTGAGCCTGCTCCGGTGACCTTGCGACTCACAAGGCGATTGAGAGCGTCATATGTCGAAACCGTATTACCGCCGAAGGAATCCTGAACGCTGGTGGCGTTGCCGTTCGGATCGTATTGATACGACAGGGTGACGCCGAAGGGATCGGTTGCCGAGGCGACACGGTTTAGAGCGTCATAGCTATACGTGTTGGTGACGCTGCCGTTCTGGTTGGAGGCGGTGAGCAGATTGTTGTCCGCGTCCGAGGTAAACGTCCTCGAGTCGGCCGTGACTCCGCTGGCATTCAGCCAGGCCTGACCGACGAGTTGGTTAAGGCTGTTGTAGGTTGACGTGATGGTTCGGCCATCGCGGTCCGTCGTGGAGATAAGATTGTCGTCGGCGTCGTACGAAGAGACCGTGGAATGCTCCAAAGGATCCGTCATCCGGATCTGGCGGTTCAACGAATCGAAGACGAATGCGGTCGTGTTATTGTCCGCATCGATCACCGTGACAACGTTGTCATCAGCATCATAATAGGTGTAATTGGTCACGGCATCCGGCCGGCCGGAGGCTTGTACCACTTCCGTGGCCCGGTTGAGGCCGTCGTAAGTCGTCACCGTGGCGATGCCCAGACCGTTGATCGTCGTGGTCACATTATCGTCGACGTCATAATAGCGGTAAGTGGTACGTGCATCCGCCGTCCCATAGGCTTCGGTGGTCGCGGTATTTCGGTTGAGGCTATCATACTGGGCCAAGGTTGTAATGCCTCGACCGTCGATCATTGTTGTCGCGTTATCATCGGCATCAAAGTAGGTGTACGACGTGACGGCCTGTGCCGTGCCAAGGGCCTGCGTGACCGCGGTCGCGCGATTGAGTGCGTCGTAAGCGGTGACCGCCGCGACTCCTCGGCCATCGATCATCGTCGTGGCGTTGTCGTCGGCGTCATAATAGGTGAAAGTCGAACGCGCCACGGATGTGCCGAAGGCCTCGGTCACTCCGGTTGCACGATCGAGCAAATCATACTGAATGACGGTCGTGATGCCACGGCCGTCGACCGAGGTTGTGACGTTATCGTCAGCGTCGTAGTAGGTGAACGAGGAGCGTACGTTACTGGCTCCGTAGCCTTCCGTCACGTCGATGGCACGATTCAGAGCGTCGTAAATCGTGATCGTTGTGATACCGCGACCGTCGACTGCTGTCGTCAGGTCGTCATCGGCATCATAGTAGGCGTAGGATGTCCGCGCATCCGCCGTGCCAAGAGCCTCGGTGACTTCCGTGGCTCGGTTCAGGTTGTCGTAAGTTGCCAGTGTGACGATGCCGCGACCGTCGATCGACGTCGTGACATTGTCGTCAGCGTCATAGTAGGTGAAGGTCGAACGTTCGGCACCCGAGCCCTCGGCCTCGGTGACTTCCGTGGCCCGGCCCAGGTTGTCATAGGCCGTGACGGTGGCAAGGCCACGGCCATCGATGACCGTCGTCGCGTTGCCGTCTTCGTCGTAATAGGTCGCTACCGTTCTTTGCGAGGCCGACCCGTAGGCCTCGGTGGACGAGGTGACGCGTCCATGACCGTCAAAGGCGTTGACCGTGGTGATGCCGCGCCCGTCGATCACCGTCGTCGCATTGCCATCCTCGTCATAGTATGTATACGTCGTTCGAGCGACGCTGGTGCCGTAAGCCTCGGTCGTCGACGTCGCGCGATCCCGAGCGTCGTATTCGTTGACCGTGGTAATGCCTCGGCCGTCAACCGTCTTGATGACGTTACCGTTCGCGTCGTAGAACGTGTAAGACGTTCGCTCGACGCCGGTACCATAAGCCTCGATGGTTGCGGTCACACGATCGTGGTCGTCATACTCCTGAACGGTGACGATGCCGCGCCCGTCGATCAGGGTCGTCGCGTTCCCATTCTCGTCGTAGTAGGTGGACGTGGTCCTTGCGACGCTGGTGCCGTGGGCTTCGGTTGTTGCCGTCAGGCGGTCATCCGCGTCGTACGCGTTGACGGTGACGATTCCGTTGGCATCGATGACCGTCGTCGCATTACCGTCCTCGTCATAGAAAGTCTGCGTCGTGCGTTCGTCCGACGTTCCGTTAGCCTGGCTCGTCAGGGTGAGGCGGTCATCGGCATCGTATTTATTAACAGTGACGATCCCTCGTCCGTCGATCGCCTTGGTGACGTTTCCGTTAGCGTCATAGAACGTGTAGCTGGTCCGTTCGTTGGAACTCCCGTATGCTTCGGTTGTTGAGGTTATCCGGTTGTCTTGGTCGTAGCCGATGACCGTGATAATCCCTCGGGCATCGGTCAAGGTCGTCGCATTGCCGGCCTCGTCATAGTACGTAGAAGAGGTCGCGGCGTCGGACTTGCCTTCCGCCACCGTCGTGGAAGTGACGCGATTCCCATCGTCATACTCATCGACGGTGACAATGCCTCGAGCGTCGATCAAGGTCGTCGGGTTACTATCTTTGTCATAATACGTATAGCTCGTCGCGGCGCCGGCCGTTCCATAGGCCTCGGTCGTCGCCGTGAGGCGGCCATCTTTGTCGAACACGTTGACCGTGGTGACCCCTCGAGCGTTGATCACCGTGGTGGCGTTACCATCGGCGTCGTAATAGGTGTAGGACGTCTGAGCGTCGTCGGATCCAAAAGCCTCGATGGTTTCCGTAGCCAGGCCGCGATCGTCATATTCCACGACGGTCGTGATCCCTCGGCCATCGACGGTCTCGGTCTCTTCACCGAGGGCGTTGTATTTGATGGTGGTCGTATTGCCTAGGGGATCCTCTTCTTCGACAAGGCGGTTCTTGTCGTCGTAGACCGTGTGGGTCGTATGTCTGAGTGGGTCCGTCGTCGTCTCGACATTGCCGTGACTATCGTACGTATAGGTCGTGGAGAGCGACAGCGGGTCGGTGACTCGGATGAGCCGACGATTGCCGTCATAGAAATAGGTGGTTGTACCTTGAAGTGCGTTCGTGGAGCTGACGAGGAGTCCGTTGTTCCAAACGTTCGATGTTTGAGCGCCCGTGGGGTCGGTCGTTGTGAGCAGATCCCCTGTGTTGGGATCATACGTGTTCAGAGTGACCTCGGTGGATCCATTCGGCCCCGACGTCTCTTCACGGATGACTTCATGAAACTTGGTTTCATGCTGGTAGGTGACGAAGCTTCCATCCGGGAATTCGACTCGGAGCAGGTCACCGTTCCCTTGTTTCGTGCTGTCATACTTATAGGTCGTTACGAGCCCACGGCCGTCGGTGTACTTTGTGACCTGACCATGCGCGTTGCGGACCCACGACTGCTTGATGCCCTCGGGGGAGACTTCCTTGAGGATACGCCCCTCGAAGTCGAGCAGGAAGGTCGTCGTATTTGAGCGCCCATCTTTGACGGTGGTCACGGCGTCATCCGAGTTCAGGGCAACGGTCGCCCCCAACCCCTGGGCTGCCGCAGCCTTGATGAGATTGACGGACCCCAGGCCGTCGTTCACGGTCGCGATGGTGTCGCCAACTCCGTAGGTGTATTGCTCGTCGATCTCTCCGGAGCCATCGGCATTGAGCGGGCCGCGTTCCTGACTGGTCAAGTGGCCGTCATCGTCGTAGGTCAGCGTGCGCTCAAGGTCATCGACATCGGTAATCTCCGTGAGGTCGCCCTCGTCGTATGCGAACGAGAGTTCTCGGTCTCCAGGCTCGTTGATCGATTCGAGGAGGAGCGATTCCGAGTCGTAGGTGAACGTTGTGACGCTGCCGTCTGGAGCTTTAACCTGCTCGAGTTGTCCATTGTCGGTGTATGTATACGTGATGGAGACCTTGTCCGAGTCGGTCACCTTCGTCATCAGGCCGAGCCGATTGAACTCGTACTTCGTTTGGTTCGGTGTCGTGTAGGTGTAAGTTCCGTCGTCGTTCTGCTCGAGTTTGCCGAAGTCATTGGCAGGGATGGTGAAGGTACCATCGTCGTTCTGGGTGAAGGCTTCGCTATCCCCTGCTCCGGTCACGAGGAGGACGTCTCCCTCATCGTCGGCATTGACCACGAGTCGATCGAGGCCCGCAAGGCCCCAGCCGGCGCCGAAGAAGTCGATGCTTTCGAAGGGCTTGTCAGGATCGACGGCGGGCGCATCGTTGACGACGACGCGGGCGTCTCCCGTGAGTTCGGCGTTGTACTCGGGTTCTTCGCCGCCGAAGTCCAGAACGACGTGCATCGACCAGGCGTAGATTCCGCTCTGAGCCACGGCCTTTTCGACCTGGGCGGAGAGCAAATAGGTATCGCCCGGCTCATGGTCGGTCGTCTCGTAGGTGATCCAGTCCTGGGTCACGCCGTTGAACGTGAGCTGAACTTTGATCGATTCGGGGACGGGGTCGTCCTCACTGCTCTGGAGCTCGGCCTGGATGATCGGCCGGGCGTGGACGGTATCCGAGTTATAAACGAGTGCTGGAGAGCCGCCGACGTTCGTTCCAGGACTAAGGTCGAAGTCAAGCTCCTGCGAAATGCGGAGGCCCCCCGTGTTGAGGGCGATACCGGCATGCCCGAGCGTGGCGATCTCGGCTCCGCCAGCCTGGTTCGTGAGCTGGGCTCCGGAGATCGACCAGTCGGGGATGATCGTGGCTTCGGCCCCGACGTTGGTTGTTAGATTCCCCTCGGCAATGGCGAGGCGAACCGCATAGGTCCCGGTTTCGCTGTAGGTATGATTGCCGAGGATCTGGTATTCCTTGTCCTCATCGTTGTAGACGACGGTTGCGGTCGACGTCTCGCCGTCACCCCAGTCGACGGTGACCGTCGGGTCGGCGTCGAGGTTTTCCTCGGGGTCGGCGATCGTGGCCAGGATGACCTCGCCTGTCGCGACGCTCTCGTAAGCCCCGAAGTGCTGCCCTTTGGCGTCGTAAGTGATGCTCGCCGGACGCAGACCCTGGATATCGGCTCCGCCTTCGTCTTCGACCAGGATTGAGATCGTGAATTTGCCCGCGTGATCATACGCATGGGTGGCATGGACGTCGAACGTGCCTTGGTCGCTCTTCTCGATCGTGCCGTCCGAGGTTGTGCCGTCGCCCCAGGCAATCGTCGCGGTGAACTCATCGACGGTGGCATCCGGATCATTGTCCAGGAAAGAGTAGATCGGCTTGTCCTCGAGCTCCTCACCCGCAAAGCCATTGATGGGTTGGCTGCTGGTGAAAAGCGAGGTCAACGGAGCGTCGGAGACGTTGACCTGCATCGTCTCCGTGCCTTCATCTTCCCAGGAGTTGGCGTATCGATCGAACACTTTCACCGCGTAGGTGATCGTGTAGGTCCCTTCCTCATGGTAGATGTGATAACTTCCCAACCCCTGCGATCCATCCCCCCAATCGGTCACAAAATACTCGTAGGATGTGTTCGGCTCCATCGGGGCGTTGATGGGCGGTAGATAAGGCGCACCAACCACGGCATCGCCAGCGACCAGCGTGCTTTCGGCCGTGGCCACGACAGAGCTGGCCTCCCTGATCGTTACGGTAACATCGCGATCACCGGGCGTACCAAACCCCGCGTAACCATACTCATAACCGTAGTAACCCGGACTGCCATAATAGTAACCGCCATCATATCCATAAGGGTTGTATGCGCCATAACTACCCCAATAATTATACCCATACCCGTATACATAACCGTACCCATATCCGTAGCCATATCCATAGCTATTACTTCCCCAATAATTCCCAAGCGAGTCGACATAAAAACCGTAAGGATAATCTCCTGAATAGGTATTACGATCCGGGAGAGCAACGTAGAACTCACCGTCTCCCCCATAAACCTCACCCACGATCGGTAGAGAACCATCTCCCATCTGAATCGTGGCTTGAAAGTCGGAAGCCACGTCGTCGTGGTTTTCGTCCGTGAACGTGGCAACAACGACATTGTTGTGGCTCAGGAAATTCTCGAGTTCCGTGCCGGAGGCATTGATGTGGTCGCCCTCGACCATTGCGCGACCGCTCGTCGTTGCTGTATCGGTTTGGTCGGTGATTGCCACGTGAATGATATAATCACCGGGGACCGCGTAAGTGTGGGAGCCGTAGACGTCGTACTCATGGTCTCCCTCCCCTTCCTTGACATCTGCCAGTGACGTGGTGTGGTCACCCCAGTCGATCGTAACGACGTGCGTGCCGCCGATGTGAGCAGGGTTCTCGTCGGTGAACGTGGCAATCAGTTCGTCGTCGAGCTCTTCCCCGGCAGTCGCCGTGATCTCTTCGGACTCCGCGTCGATTGGGTTGGTAGTGCTCGTGCCATTCGACGTGGTTTTGGGATCGATCGTGATCACGCAGGTAGCGTGATAGTCGTGGATTCCATCATAGAGCGTGATCGTGGCCGTATATTTGCCTGGCGACGCATACTCATGAGTGCCGAGCACATCGAAACTGCCGTCATGGCTATCATCTTCAGTGACGGCGACAATCGATTCCGTGCCGTCGCCCCATGCAACGATCGCCGAGAAGGCCGACTGCGTATCCTCACTGCCTATAGAGCCCGTAGCGAGTACGACATCGGACAACTCTTCGCCAACCTTCGCGCTCAAGACGTTCCCATCCTCAAGCTCGATCTCCGAGGTTCCGATCTCGGCGGCGCTCATCGCCCCAAATACATAACTAATATTTCCATATGTTCCATTAAAATAAATCGGAATCGTATAACCATCCCAATTCCAGTAATATTCATCGTAATAATACGAACCGTAATAACCTCCAACCCATTGGTCCATTAATTTTTGAGGTGGTATAGGCCGATAACTATCGCCAAGCGGAAGCGAAACATAGGTAGTATCGATAATAGTAACGAAAATCGGGTAAGCACCTTGGTGAGCATACGCATGATCACCGTCTACCTCGAACCCGTTACCGTTCGACCTGACGGTCCCCGTCGAGGTAGTGCCGTCGCCCCAGGAAATCGATGCGATGAAATCCCCTGCCGAGGCGCCTTGGCGCGTGCATTCAAAGGTGGAAACGGCCCCGTGGAAGGCTTCACCCTCAACAGCCTCGACCGTAGCTCCGGCCGAAGTGATGTCCGAGCCGTAAGTGGACGCTCCCGGACTCATTGGATCGCTCGCACCAGTGATCGTGACGGAGAGATGGAACGTTGCAAATGCGGCCCCCCCGGCTACATAAGAGGCACCGATAGCGTTATTTCCGCCGCTGACGGTCACCGTGATATCATAGGTGCCGTTCAGACTGTAGCCGTGGCCACTTTTGACTTCCCCATCCTCTCCTTGGGCCGTGAATTGCAAGTTCGAGGTCGTGCCATCGCCCCAATCGACCTTGGCATAATAGGCTGACTGGTCCACGAGGCCAGTGAGTTCGACGAGCACCGCGTCATGAGCAATGCCGCCAGCTCGTAGTTCGGGTGTTTCCGGCGTACCTTGAATCTGAGGATAGAGTGTCCTCATGGAGCTAGGGACAACGACTTTTTCACCGTCGGATTTGGTGATGGTGACATAGACAAGATAGTCATTCGACTGCTGGTAAGTATGGTCGCCCGTTACCTCGAATTCACCATCGACCTCCGAAATCTCCCCTTCCGACTGCTTGCCGTCACCCCAGTCGATCGTCGCAGTGAAATCCTCCGCCTCATCAGACTCATCCGGATCGCTGAACGTCGCGACCGTCCCTGAATAGTCTTCGCCAACCTGGGCTTCATCATTGACGGGGTGTGTTGTCAATCCCCCTTGAATCGCGTCGGCCGCCAGAACCAGGATTCGGCCCGTGACTTTGCTCGCTCCGTCATCGCGTGAGGCAACGATAACCCGGACCGTGTAAGCTCCCGGATTGTCGTAAGAGTGGTCGCCAGTGACGTAGAACAATTCAACCCCACCGAGCACTTTCCCAGGAGTTACCGTCCCATCTCCCCAATCGATGACTGCCGAGAAGTCATCCGCTGAGAGCATGGGATCAGACTGGTAGAACCAGGCGACCTGGCCTCCATACCCGATCGATGCCGAATCATTCACATGTCGTGTTATATCATAGACATTAAGAGCCAGAGCCGGGTCTGAAACTTTGACTTGCTCGCTGAAGGACACGTGGTGATTACTAACGTCCGAGATATCCATCGTCACATTGAAGCTGCCATCCTCTGTGAAGACATGGGAAGCATCATCACCATAGTAACCATTATAGTAATATTTATAATTGTAATTATAATTTAAACCATAAAAAATCGGCAGGTTTTGCTCAACGCCATCCCCCCAGTTGATCGTCACGGAGGCTGTATTCCAGTCAATCGTGCCGTAGTCGCCCTCCATGGTTTCGTAGTCCCATCCGGGCAGGAAATAGGGAACGTTCCGGGTAGCGACATCGAACTGTCCTAAATACCCTCCGAAGCTATCCTGCTGCTGTTGGTGGCTTGGCTCATTGACGAGCGCCATGGATTGGGCGGTCACGACATTCCCGGCGGCGTCTGTGACGGTAACAAGGACTTGGTAAGCGGCTCCATCGGCGTAGGTGTGACTGCCTCTCACATCAAAATACGCAGAATTATCAGGGTCTTCGACGACTTCCCCATCCGAAGTGGTACCATCTCCCCAGTCGATCTCGACCTGGTCATCTTCCGGCGACTCCGACTCCTCGGCGGGATTGGTCCCTTCGTAGATGGTGCCGACGATTCCATCCCAATCGATGCCTGCTAGCGGATATTTATAGTCATCGTCACGGAGCGTCTGTCCTGAGAGGTTGGGGGGCGGAACGGTCACTTCGATCTCTTGATGCTCGACGGCTTTCTCACCATCGGGGCTGCGAATGGTGATCGTCACGTCGAAAGTCCCATCGCTTTCAAACGTGTGCGTATCCTCAATGGAGTAACCTTGAGCGACGTTCCCCGAGACCTTACCCTCTTCTTCGCCCGAGCCGTCTCCCCAGTCGATGGTTGCCGTGAAGTCGGCCGGTCCGTAGTCAGGGTCGGGGTCGGTAAACGTGGCCAGCACCCCTTGGAACGGTAGGTCGCTGGAATACGGGTCCGCGAACGCTTCTTCGAGCGGCTTGGTGCTGACGGTGATCGGCGGATTATCCGTACTGACGCTGTCCGTCGCGGTGAATCCGGCGCCTCCGGGTGACGTGACCTTCACGGTGACGCCGCCCGAGTCTCCCTCATCCGACGAGCCGGCAGGAGCAGCCGCGGCATGGATCCGTCCGTCGGAGTTCCCCGAGGAGGGGGACGTCGCCATCGCGAAGGAATGATTGCCGATCACGTCGAATCCGCCTGAGGGATCGGCGACAACGCTACCGGCGGAAGTCGTTCCATCGCCCCAGTCGATCGTTACGGTAAAGCTCCCGGCCGTGTCGGCGGGGTTGGGGTCGGTAAACGTGGCGACGCGCTCGTTGAACGAGAGGCCGACGCTTGGTACGAGGCTGATGGCGCTGTAGGTCACCCCTCCCGTACCGGTCCCCGTTTTCGTGCCTCCCGAAGTCGCGAAGGTGATCGGGCTCTGGACCTGAACCAAGTGGCCCTGACTATCCAGGATCGAAACGATAAGGGTCTTGTCAGTCGCTGCGCTGTAGGTGTGGTGGCCCGAGACGGCGTACAGGCCGGGGATGTCCGTGGGGCTGATCGTCCCGTTATCCACGGTTCCATCGCGCCAGTCGATCGTGGCCGTGTACGAGGAGGCCGAAGCTGACGGCGGGATGCTGAACGAGGCCACCGTCGCGCTGATGGCACCGTTGGAGGGGGCCACGAGGGTGAGGCCGGAGGCCGACGGATTGGAGCTACCGACCTTCGCCGTGGCATGGATCGTGGCCGTACCCCCTGCATTACTCTCGAGAGCCACGGTCACAGGGTAAGACGCACCCGAGGTATAGGTATGCGAGCCGGTGACGTGGTAGCTGCCCGAGGAGCCGAGGATTACGCCCGGGGTTGGAGCCGTGCCGTCGCCCCAGTCGATCGTGGCGGTAAAGTCGGAGGCGTGGCCGACCGTGTCCGTGTCGGTGAACTGACCGACCACCCCACGGTATTCGACCCCTGAGGGGACCGTGAAACTGGTGCCGGTGATTGGGGTCATCGGCCCCTCGGTCACGACGGTCGTCGGCGTGGCCTTCAACGGACGGCTGGGGGCCGACGCTCCTGAGGCGTTGGTCGCGATCACCTGGTACCAGTAAGCCGTTCCAGCCTGCAATCCGCTGTCGGTGAACGTGGTTACGCCCGCAGCGGGGGTTGCTACGGTCGTCCACGGACCGTTGCTCGCAAGGCTGCGCTGGACAAGGAACCCGGTTTCATGGGCCACGTCGTTCCAGGACAAGGCGATCGCCGAGTTCGCCTGCGGAACGGCCGAGGCAATCGTCGGCTGGCTCGGGAAGGCCGGTGAGATCACCGTCGCCGAGGCATAGGCGGAGTTTCCGCCGTTCGTGGCAAAGGCGCGAACGCGGAAGTCATAAGTCGTCGAACCATCGAATGGTCCGGTGATGGTCACGCTGGTGTTTGCCGAACCTTGCAGGTAGGCCACGTGCTGCCAGTTCGACCCGTTCGTCGACTCATACACGTCGTAATAAGTGGCGGCTGTGGAATGGTTCGTCCAGGACAAGTTGATCTGGCTGCCAGAGACGACGGTCGCGGTCAGGCCCGTCGGAGCCAACGGTAGCGTCGTCGAACTCAGCGAGTTGCTGATGGCCGAGGTTCCCGCTGCGCTCTTGGCGATCAGTTGATACCAATAGGTGGTGGCCTCGCTCAAACCGGTGTCGGTGTATGAGGTCACGCCCACAGCGGTGGTCTTGACGTCGGTCCAAGGGCCGTTGTAGGCCGTGGCCCTCTGGATGATAAAACCGGTCTCGTTGGGCACGTCATCCCAAGTCAGCGCGATGGCCGTGTCGGACTGTGCGATGGCGGAGACGAACGTCGGCTGCTTGGGGAAGGCCGGCGTCGTGACCGACGTCGAGGTATAGTCCGAGATTCCTCCGACGGTCGCATGAGCGTGAACGCGGAAGCGGTAAGTCGTCGCCCCGGTGAACGGTCCGGGGACCGTAATGCTGGGACTCGCGGTGCCGCTCAACGAGTCGATCTGGAACCAGGTGGTTCCATCAGTCGACTCATCGACGACGTAGGACACGGCCGACGTGGAATGGTTGACCCAGGTGAGCGTGATCTGACCGCCCGAAACCACAGTCGCGGTCAACCCGGTGGGCGCTGAGGGCTGCGTGGCGGCACTGAGGCTATTGCTGGGAGCCGAAAGACCGGAGGCGTTCTTGGCGATCACCTGATACCAGTAGGTCTTGGCTTCATTCAGACCCGTATCGGTATAGGACGTCACCCCTGACCCGAGCGTGGCTACGAGCGTCCAAGGGCCATTACTCCCCAAGGCTCTCTGAACAATAAAGCCGGTTTCCCCTGCGATATCTTGCCACGCCAGAGCGATCGTGCTGTCGGAAAGCGGCGAGGCCGAGACGAGCGTCGGCTGGTTCGGAAACGCGGGTGTTTTCACCGACGTGGTGGCGAAGGCCGAGTTTCCTCCCACGCTACTCACCGCATGAACGCGGAAGTCATAGGTAGTCGATCCACTGAACGTGCCGAGAATGGTGGCACTCGCGACCGTCAAACCGTTCAGTGAGGCGACCTGGTGCCAGGTGGTGCCATCACTCGATTGCTCAACCACGTAGTTCGTGGCCACCAAGGAATGGTCGGTCCAGGTGAGATTGATCTGGTTACCGGAGACCACCGAGGCGGTGAGTCCGGTAGGGGGCGAGGGTTGCGTCGTGGCATTCTTAGCCAGGCTGGGGGCGGAGTTGCCCGCCCCATTGGTCGCGATCAATTGATACCAATAGGATGTGACTTCGTTTAATCCCGTATCCGTGAACGACGTGACGCCGCTGGCCAGCGTCGCGATCGGCGTCCAGGCACCGGTGCTTGCGGCGGCTCTCTGAAGAATAAAGCCGGTGGCTCCGGTGATATTGTTCCAGGCCAGATTGATCGCGCTGTCTGAGGTTGGCGTTGCCGACACGATCGTCGGTTGGTTCGGGAACGTCGGAGTCGTCACCGAGGCCGTCGCGTAGGCTGAGGTTCCTCCCGGGGACGCGATCGCATAGACCCGGAATCGGTAGGTGGTCGAGCCGTTGAACGGACCGTTGATGATCGCGCTCGTGACTCCTGTGCCGGCGAGCGTGCTGATGTGAGTCCAGGTGGTACCGTCCGTCGACTGATCGATTCCGTACGACGTGGCCAGTGTCGAGTGATTTGTCCAGGTCAGAATGAATTGCCCGCCCGAGATCACGTTGGCGGTCAAATCGGTCGGTGCCAACGGCTGCGTGACGGCGCTGAGGCTGTGGCTCGGAGCCGAGAGTCCCATGGCGTTAGTAGCGACAATCTCATACCAGTAAGTCTTGGCCTCATGCAGCCCCGTATCGGTGAACGACGTGACGCCTTGGGCCAACGTCGCGATCGGCGTCCAGGGACCAGCGTTCGTCGTGGCCCTGAGCACAATGAAGCCGGTCTCTCCGGCAATATCATTCCAGGCCAAACTGATTGCGCTGTCTGAGGTTGGCGTTGCCGAAACGAACGTCGGCTGGTTCGGGAACGTCGGAGTCGCCACCGAGGCCGTCGCGTAGGCTGAGGTTCCTCCCGGAGACGCGATCGCATAGACCCGGAATCGATAGGTGGTCGAGCCGTTGAACGGACCATTGACCACCGCACTCGTCGTCCCTGAGCCGCTGAGCGTGGTTAGGTGCGTCCAGGTGGAACCGTCGGTCGACTCGTCGATTCCGTACGACGTGGCCAGCGTCGAGTGATTTGTCCAGCTCAAATTGATCTGGCCGCCCGAGATCACCGAGGCGGTGAGGGCCGTTGGAGCCGAGGGGGGAGTGATGGCGTTAACCGCGTTGCTCGGTGCGGAATTGCCCGAGGCATTGATGGCGATGACCTCGTACCAAAGCGAAGTGGCTTCGCTCAGCCCGGTGTCCGTAAACGAAGTCACCCCCGCGGCGGTCGTGCCAATGGGCGTCCAGGGGCCGGTGCTTGTCGAGGCTCGCTGGACGATGAAGCCGGTTTCCCCAGCGACGTCATTCCAGGTGAGGGCGATCGTCGTGTCGGAGTGCGCGATGCCGGCGACCAGTGTCGGCTGCTTCGGAAACGCCGGAGTTGTTGCGGTTGCCACCGCATAATTCGAGTAACCGCCCGCATAAGCATAGGCTTGAACACGGAACTGATACGTCGTTGAACCGTCGAAGGGCCCCGTGAGGGTCGCGCTGGTGACACCCGTGCCGTTGAGGGAGGCGACTCGGATCCAGTTCGTTCCATCGGTCGATTGCTGAATGCTATTGGAAGTCGCGACCGCCGAGTGGTTGGTCCAGGTGAGATGGACCTGGCCTCCGGAGGTAATCGTCGCACTCAAGCCCGTGGGAGCCGTCGGCTGGGTGGCGGCGTTCTTCGAGGCGCTGGGAGCCGAGTTCCCGTTCGCGTTGGTAGCGACAACCTGATACCAGTACGAAGTGCCTTCGGCGAGTCCAGCGTCCGTGAAGGAGGTCACACCAGAGGTTGTCGTCCCTACCGGCGTCCAAGGGCCGTTATTGAATGACGCACGCTGAACGATAAATCCGGTCGCACCGGGAACATCGTTCCAGGAAAGGGTGATCGTCGTGTCGGACTGAGGAGTGGCCGAAACCAGCGTCGGCTGCCCCGGGAAGGCCCGGGTGGTCAACGTCGTGGAGGCATAATCAGAACTTCCTCCCACGTAGGCGTAGGCGTGAACACGGAAGTCATACGTGGTTGAGCCGCTGAAGGAGCTGCTGATCGTGGCGTTCGTGATCGTGGGGCCGTAGAGAGGGCCGACTTGCTGCCAGGTGGAACCATCGGTCGATTCTTCAACGACATAGTAGCCCGCATTCGACGAATGGTTGGTCCAGGACAAATTCACCTGGCCCCCCGAGATCGCCGTCGCGGTCAAACCGGTCGGCGCGGAGGGTTGAGTCGCGGCATTCCTCACATTGCTGGGGGCCGAGTTTCCCGACGCATTCGTGGCAATGATTTCGTAGCTGTAAGACGTGGCTTCCGGCAGACCAGCATCCGTGTACGAGGTCGTCCCGGTAGGAAGTGTGGCGATGGTGATCCAGGGACCGCTGGAGGTCGACGATCTGAGGACGAGGAATCCGGTCTCCCCAACAACGTCATTCCAACTCAGACTGATCGCGCTATCCGACTGGGGCGTGGCCGAAGCGAGAGTCGGCTGGGCTGAGAATGAGGGAGTCCGAATCGAGGTCGAGGCATATGTCGAAGCACCGCCGGGGTAGGCGTTGGCCGAGACCCGGAAGTCATAGGTGGTCGATCCTAGGAAGGCCCCCGTGATGCTTGCGCTATTGAGTCCTGATCCAATAATCGTGGCGACCGCATGCCAGTTGGAACCATCCGTCGACTCATCGATTTCGTAGGAGGTCGCCACGTTCGAATGGTTCGTCCAGGTGAGGTCGATCTCTCCTCCCGACACGACCGTGGCACTGAGTCCCGTTGCCGCCGACGGCCTCGTCGAGACCCCTTTCAAGCCGCTGGGAGCGGACTCTCCTGCGGCGTTGTTGGCGATCACCTCGTACCAATAGGTGGTATTTTCCTGCAAATTGCTGTCGGTGAACGACGTGCTGCCTGCGGGGGTCGTCGCCACGGTGGTCCAAGGGCCGGTGCTCGCCGAGGCCCGCTGGATGATGAAGCCGGTTTCCCCGGCGACGTCATTCCAGGTGAGGGCGACCGTCGTGTCCGACGGAGCCGTTGCGGAGGTCAGCGTCGGCTGGCTGGGAAACGCGGGGGTCGTTGCCGATGCGACGGCGTAGCCCGAGTTGCCTCCGGGATAGGCGTTGGTGAAGACACGGAACTGGTACGTGGTCGAACCTACAAACGGACCCGGGATCAGAGCGCTCGTCGCGGGGATCGTCCCGTTCGGATAAAGGTACGTGACCTGGTGCCAGTTCGCCCCGTCCGTCGACTCCTCAACGTAGTAGACGCTGGCAAGACTCGAGTGATCGGTCCAGCTCAGGTCAATCTCACCACCGGAAACGACGGCCGCGACCAACCCCGAGGGGGCTGAAGGTTTGGTCGCCGCGTGCTGGTAGCTGCTCGGAGCGGAGCTTCCCGAAGCGTTTGTGGCAATGATCTGATAGTAATAATTGGTGTTTTCGGTCAGGCCCGTGTCGGTGAATGACGTCACTCCCGAACCCGTGGTTCCGACCGTGGTCCAGGGACCGTTGTACGCCAAGGACCGCTGGACCACAAAGCCCGTCGCATTCGTGACATTGTTCCAGGTCAGCGCAATGGCCGACTCGGATTGCGTCGAGGCCGTTGTGAGCGTTGGTTTGTTGGGAAACCCTGGGGTCGTGACCGCAACGGCAACATAGGGGGACTTCCCTCCTGCGGAGGTATAGGCTGCCACGCGGAAGTGATAGGACGTCGATCCACTGAAGGCATCAACAACCTCGTAACTCGTGGTCGACGCCCCGGAGAGCGAAGCCACCTGGTGCCAAGTCAGCCCATCGACCGACTCATCCACATAATAAGTGGTTGCTGCGCTCGAATGGTCGGTCCAGCTCAGGTCGATCGCCCCGCCCGAAACCACTCTCGCCGTCAACCCGCTGGGTCCGGACGGCTGGGTGGTCGCTTCCAGCGTATTGCTCGCGGCGGAGCGTCCGGTCCCGTTCGACGCGATCACCTGGTACCAGTAGGACGTCGATTCGGAGAGGTTACGGTCGGTGTACGACGTCGCCCCGGTCGCGGCCGTCGTAATGGTCGTCCAGGGTCCGCTGCTTGACGTACTCCTTTGGACGAGGAACCCGGTTTCGCCGAGAACATCCTCCCAGGTGAGGTTGATCGCCGTGTCGGATTGAGCCGTGGCGTAAACGAGTGTCGGGGGGTTTGGGAACGCAGGGGTCGTAACCGCGGTCGTCGCAAAGGTGGAACTTCCGAATCCGAATACGGTCGCCGAGACGCGGAAGTGATAAGTCGTGGTGCCGTTGAAAGCGGCCAAGATATCGTCGCTGACCGTCCCCGCGCCGGAGAGTGTCGCGATTTGGTGCCAGGTCACTCCATCGGTCGACTGGTCCACCTCGTAGGAGGTTGCTCGGGAATGATCGATCCAGCTTAGGTCGATCTCACCGCCGGAGATGACGGTAGCCACCAGGTTCGTCGGGGCGGAGGGCTTGGTCGAAGCCGACATGATGCGGCTGGGTGCCGAGGTTCCCGCGCTGTCCGTCGCGAGCAACTGGTACCAATAGGAGGTCGCTTCGCTCAGGCCGGAGTCCGTATAGGTGGTCGCCGCCGCCCCCGGAGTTGCCACGGTCGTCCAAGGACCGTTGCTCGAGGTCGCCCGTTGGATCGTGAATCCGGTCGCTCGCGGAAGCGCATTCCATTTGAGCGTGATGGCGGTGTCGGATTGAGTCGTCACCGAGACGAGGTTCGGCTGATCGGGGAAGGCCGGCGTGACCACGGTCGCCGTGGCATAGCCGGAGCGGCCGCCCGTAATGCCCGAGACCGACACGCGGAAGTCGTACGTGGTCAACCCGCTGAACGCCCCCGTGATGACCGCGCTGTTCGTCCCGAATGTGCCGTTGTTGATCGCGGTAACCTGACGCCAGGTCGACCCGTCGGTCGATTCCTCGACGTACTGTACGTAGGCGGAATACGAGTGCTGGAACCAGCTCAGGTTGATCTGGGAGCCGGAGACCACGGTCGCCGTGACATCCGAGGGGGCCATGGGTGGCGTCACCGCGCTCTTAAGGTTGCTGGGAGCCGAGCTGCCGGCCGCATTCGTCGCGATCACCTGATACCAGTAAGTCGAGGTCTCCGACAAATTCGTGTCGGTGAATGTCGTCGCAGCCGAGCCGAGTGTCCCAACCGTCGTCCAGGGTCCGTTGGCCGACCAGGACCTCTGAACGAGGAAGCCGGTCGACCCAGCCGGCTTATCCCAGGTGATGGTGATGCTGGCGTTGGCCTGAGACGTCAGGGAGGTCAGAACCGGCGGATTCGGGAAGGCGGGCGTCGTGATGGAGGTCGTCGAGTAAGCGGAGTACCCCCCGACATAGGCATAGTCGTAAACGCGGAAATCGTAAGCGGTCGACCCGTTGAAGGAGCCTGTCACTACCTCACTGATGGTCCCTTGCGTGGAGCCGCTCAGGGAGGCGACTTGTTGCCAGTGGATCCCATCCGCCGACTCTTCTACGTAATGGTAGACAGCGCTGCTGGAGTGCTCGGTCCAGGTCAAGTTGATCTGTCCGCCAGAAACGACCGTGGCCATCAGCCCAGAGGGGGGAGCAGGCTGCGTTGTGGCGTTCTGGGACCGGCTCGGGGCCGAGTTTCCCGAACCATTCTTGGCGATCACCTGGTACCAGTAGGTCTGGGACTCGCTGAGTCCTGTATCGACAAACGAGGTCGTCCTTTGGCCAAGCGTGGCTACCGTAAACCAAGGGCCGTTGCTCGCCGAGCCCCGCTGAACCACGAAGCTGGTTTCCCCCGACACGTCATCCCACTGGACCGAGATCGCGGTATCCGACTGCGCGGTTGCCGTGGTGATCGTCGGTTGGTTGGGGAAGGCAGGCGTACTCACCGAGATCGTATTGTAGGCCGAATAGCCCCCGGTGAAAGCGTAACTCGAGACGCGGAAGCTGTAAGCGGTGTGCCCGTTGAACGTGCCGACAACCGAAAACTGGTTGGTACCGCTAGGGCCTCCTGTAATGGTGGCAACCTGCTGCCAGTGGGTTCCATCCGCCGACTCTTCAACATACTGGTACGAACTCTTGGTCGAGTTTTGCGTCCAGGTCAGGTCGATCTCACCGCCGGAAACCACCGTCGCGGTAAGCCCCGTGGGTGCTAGGGGCTGCGTCGCCACATTCTTGGCACTGCTGGGAGCCGAGTGGCCGGCCGCATTCGTCGCGATCACCTGATACCAATATGAGGTAGCCTCAGACAGGCCCGTATCAACATAAGACGTATGGCCCGTCGTCAGTGTCCCCACGGTCGTCCAGGGGCCATTGCTCGACGAGCTGCGCTGAACGAGGAATCCCGTCTCACCGGAAACATCATTCCAGGAGATTGTGTTCGAGGTGGCTGAAGTCGAGGCGGCCGAGCTGATCGTCGGCTGGTTGGGAAACGCGGGAGTCGTGACCGAGGTCGTGGCAAACCCGGAGTCCCCCGCGCCATAAGAATAAACACGTACTCGGAAAGAATAGGGAGTCGACCCGTTGAAGATTCCCGAGATCACGGTGCTGCTTGGCCCCTGGGCGCTGGTGGCCAGCGTCGCAACCTGACGCCAGGTGGAGCCGTCAGTGGATTCATCCACATATTGATAATTCGATCGCTTGGAGTTCTGAGTCCAGGACAGGTCGATCTCGGAGCCGGAGACGACACTGGCCGTCAAACCGGTCGGCGCCGAGGGGTGAGTCGTGACGCCCATCCAGGAGCTCGGAGCCGACTGGCCCACGCTATTCGTCGCGAGCACCTGGTACCAATAGCTTGTGGCTTCGGTCAGGCCGGTATCCGTATAGGAGGTCACGCCAGCATTACGCGTGGCGACAGTGGTCCAGGGACCACTGCTGGACGAGGCGCGTTGGACGGTATAGCTCCAGGGCCAGCGCGCACTTTTATGACGATTTGGTAAACTTTACAGCCTTGCGCCCGCCCGGTCATCCTGGTATATCGTTCCTCGTGTCGTGAACGAGACCCGATGACCGGAGTTCGACGATGG
>Ga0153954_1000759_pt1 | contig 22241 bp, 20 predicted proteins | sample TSFL038MetaG_FD_102277 | JGI IMG/M metagenome (GOLD analysis project Ga0153954, IMG submission 102277) | Attine ant fungus gardens microbial communities from Florida, USA - TSFL038 MetaG | ecosystem: Host-associated > Fungi > Mycelium > Unclassified | place: USA: Florida, Wekiwa Springs State... | reverse complement strand
TCAAGGTTTGGGACCGCCGCGAGTTCAAAGACTTCGACGGCGACGAGGAGCTCGGGCCACGCAACATCAAGCTCGCGCTTCGGCGCCTGCGGCGCTTCGCCCGGGAGGGCGCGGCGGATGAACTCGATCTCGACGGCACCATTCGGTCGACCGCCGACAAGGGTTTCATCGACGTCAAGCTGAGACCCGAGCGACGCAACGCGGTCAAGGTGCTCTTGTTCCTCGACGTCGGCGGATCGATGGACTGGCACGTGGAGGCGGCCGAACAATTGTTCTCGGCGGCGAAGAGCCAATTCAAGCGGCTCGACCATTTCTATTTCCACAACTGCCTCTACGAGAGTGTGTGGCGGAACAATCGCCGCCGCCACGACGAACGTGTGGCGACGGTCGATCTCATCAATTCCTACCAGCGCGACTATCGCGTCGTCTTCGTCGGCGACGCGTCGATGAGTCCGCACGAAATCATGGCGCCCGGAGGCTCGGTCGAGCATCTCAATCCGGAACCCGGGAAGGCGTGGCTCGAGCGTGCGATTCGGGCCTGGCCACGGACGGTATGGATCAACCCGACGCCGCCGAGCGCCTGGAATCATTCGCTATCGACGACGCTCATCGCCGAGATCTTCCAGCATCGCATGTATCCGCTGACCCCCGACGGGGTCGAAGCGGCGATGCGGGCGCTCGCCGCCTGACGCTTGACCTTCGTCGCGGGCGCGGGAGGTCTCACTCTCGCACCACCAGCACGGAACATTGGGCGTGGCGCACGATCGTCTTGGCATTCGAGCCCAAAAGGTAGTCGGACATGACGGGACGGTGCGAGCCAACGACGATCAGATCGGCGCCCCATTCCGAAGCCTCCTGAAGAAGTTCGTGATAGATCCCGCCGGCCCGCGTCGCAGCGCTCTTCCGGTCGGTCGGCAAATCGACGCCGGCCAGAATCGCGTCGAGCGCCTCATCGGCCCGCTTCACCTGCTCGACGTCGAAATCAATCGGCACGTATTCCATGAACGTGGCCGGCATCACTGGTTGGATATTGACCAGCCTCAACTGCCCGCCGCTCGCCTTCGCCATCTCCACCGCCTGGATGAGGCCCTTTGGACTTGACGTCGGGTCGGCGAGATCGACCGCGAGAACGATGCTCTTAAACATGGCGTTCCTCCTTCGGCGCCGCTCGTCCCTACGCCCCAACGTGAAGCCGGGTTTACCGTCTGGCAAGCCTGATGAGTCAAATAACCTCGCGCCTCGCCCACTCGCCCACGGACTGAGTCGCCTGCCGCGCGGAACGGCCAGGATAGTCATTGTTCCTTTGCTGATGGATCGCTATAAGGCCGCGAAATTGCACACGGAAGTGGGGATCGCCATGAACGACGTGTCCGTTGAAACCTATAAACCGTCGGACGACGAACCGTTCATGAACGATCGACAGAAAGACTATTTTCGCCGCAAGCTGGTCATCTGGCGCGAATCGATTCTGGCTGAGAGTCGCGACACGCTGGCGGCTCTCCAGCTGGAGAGCGAAAACCATCCCGACTTCGCCGACCGGGCGTCTTCGGAAACCGACCGCGCGATCGAACTTCGGGCCCGCGACCGACAACGCAAGCTGATTGCAAAGATCGAAGCCGCGCTCGCCCGGATCGACGACGGCTCCTACGGCTATTGCATCGAAACCGGCGATCCTATCTCGCTCAGACGCCTCGACGCGCGACCGATCGCAACTCTATCCGTCGAGGCGCAGGAGCGCCACGAACGGCGCGAGCGCATTTACCGCGACGAGTGACAACTCCCGTACCGGCAGCGCAGCCTCTTCCGCGCGCGGACCGGCCCGGCGGTTACGCGCGTCAAGCGCGTGCGCAGGCGTCATAATCGCGTTTTTGAGGATATTGTTTCAAGCAAACTTGTCGCCAGCGAGGCATGCGGAGGACCGCGCTCTCGCGCCACTGCCCTCGATCGCGCCACCGAAACGCGGCTCACTAGCTGCCTATGTGACTCGTCGCTACTGACTTCTTGTCAGTCGAGCTTTTCACGCCCGAGAAGGCGCGCCATTTCAGCCTCGAGCGAATCGAGATCAGCGAAAGGATCGTCGACCTTCGACGGCGGCTTTTCGGCCGAGGTTGCACTCGCCTTCTCCGCGAGCGCGCGCGGGTCCGGCAGCTTTTGCGCTCCATTGGAGCCCGGTGCGGCGGGCGTCGTCGTCTGCGCAGGACGCGCGTTGGCCAAGGAGGGGCTTGCCGTCGCAGCGCTCGACACGGTTGGGGCTCTCGGCGGCTCTGCTTTCATCCTTGAACCGGCGGGCTCCGCTGGAGAGGCGCCAACCGCAGACTCCGCCTTCGGAACCGCGGACTCGGATTTTTCGGGCCGCCGCGTCGGCGCTCCGGGAGCCCGGGAGGCCGGCGTCGGACCGCCCTGGCCTTTCACGGGGCTGGTCTCCTCCCCCGCGCGGCCGGAGGGGGGCCGGCTCGGCGGGTTGGCCGGAACGATCGGCGGGGGCATTGCCGCACGCGGCTGCGCCGGACGAGGCTGGGCTGGGCGCTGATCGGCCTCGCGCGAGGGCGGCGAGCTCGCCGCATTGGGTCGGCCAGCCTCCGAAGGTTGTGCGGTTGGCGGCGATGCGGTCGCCGAGCGAACTGACTCGGTCGCGACCGGCCTGGGCGAAGCAGCCGAGGCGGACGCCGGAAGGGGAGCGGGCGCGGATGGTTCGGCCGGTGGGGGCGCCTTCGGAGTTGACGGCGCAGCCGCGGGGGGAGCCGGAACTGGTGCGGGCGGCGCAGCCGTAGGCGGCGTAGCCGTAGGCGGCGTAGGCGGCGCGGCTGGCGCCGGCGGTTTGGCGACGACCTTCGCCGGCGCCTCAACCAGGGCCGGCGCGGGCAGAGGCGCCTGCCGCACGGGCGCGCTCGGCGCGAGCAGAGGCGAAGTCTGGCTGTTCTCGCGAGTCGCCGTTACGGTCCGATTGATCTGCGACTCCACAAGCACGTCATTCGGCCCGCCAATCATGACGAGATGTTCGACATTGTCGCGCCGTACAAGGACCAGTTGCCGCTGACCGTCGAGGCTGAACGCGTCGACCAGGCCGAGCCTCGGCTGGCGGGTGCGCCCGCCCGGCACGCGCAACCGATTCGCGAAAGCCACCCGATAGAGAATCGCCAGCACGATCAAGACGGCGATGCCGCAGGCCAAAAGGAATCCGATTTGAAGGACCCGATTGTCCGCGAACGGAAGGTCACTCAACCACTGCATGCCTAATCCAAGACTGCCGGCGCCCGGCGCGCGACCAACCGCTCTTCGAATTCGCCCGCCGAACGGCGATCAGCCATGCGCTCAAGACGCATAGCCATCCGCGGGCCATTAAGAACCCGCTTCGCGCGCCGCCCGCGCGCGCCGAATCCGACCGACGCGCGCTCATGTCACATCCATAACAAAAGGCAATCCCGTTGAAAACTGCGGCGCTCCCCGGCTTGAACTGCTCGCCGCCAAGACATGCCACGCGCCTCATGATAGCACACGCCTTAGGCGACCGACTCGGCGCGTCCGCATTCGCCCCATAGGCGGCGATGTCCTGGAGGCTGGACCACTCACATGAAATCTCCGCCGCCTCCACCGGTGGATAGAATCGAGCGGACCGTCAACCCCGTCGCGCTGGCCATTTTGCTCGTCTGCCTCGCCGGCGCCCTTCTGGCGCTATGGCTCGCCCCGAGCGCGATCGGCGCGACGCTGATGACATGGATGATCGTCATCCTGGCCATTTGCGGCGCTTTCGGCTTGCTGTTGTACGCCTTCGGCTTGCTGCAATTTTCAACCCGAGCGGCGCGCTTCGACACCACCAAGGCGATCGCCGATTCCAACCCCGATGGCGTCCTTGTCACCGACCGCGAGTCGCGAATCGTCTATGCGAACGACGCTTACCTCGCGCTCTCCGGCGCGCCCGCGGCAAACGGCCTGCGGCCGGTCGAACGCCTGTTCACTGGCTCGCCGGACGTTTCCGAATCCGTCTATCGTTTGTCGCAGGCGGCAAAGTCTGGCGGCAAGGCGAGCGAGGAGCTTCGTCTTTCGCCGCCGCCCAGCGGCCAGGGCGGGGTCGCCTGGTACCGCATTCGCGTCCGTCCGCTTGAAGGCGTCGCTCGGGATGACCTCATGGTCTGGACTGTCTCTGACGAGACGCGCGACCACGATCGGCATGAAACGTTTTTTCAGGACCTCCAGCACGCGATCGACTACCTCGACCACGCCCCCGCCGGTTTTTTTTCCGCCGAGCCTGACGGCTCCATCGCGCATATGAACGCGACTTTGGCCGGCTGGCTCGACTACGACCTTGCCCAGTTCAGCGCCGGTCGGCTCAAGATCGACGACGTCGTCGCCGGAGACAGCGGCGCGATGCTCGCCATGATCTCGGGTCCGCCGGGCGAAGTGACGACGCAGCAATTCGACGTCGATCTCAAGCCACGACAGGGGCGCCTGTTGCCAGCGCGCATCCTGCACAAGGTCGCCTTTTCGAGCGACGGCGCTCCTGGGCCGTCGCGCTCGGTGGTGATCAATCGCGGTCCCGGCGACATCAAAGGGGACGACTTGCGCGCCGCCGAGGTGCGCTTCGCGCGCATCTTCAACTCAACCCCGGTCGCGATCGCGGCCGTCGACGCCGAAGGCTCGGTTCTGCGCCCCAACGCCGCATTCGCGCGCCTCGCCCAGTCGGCCTCCAAGAGCGAGGGCCCCGTCAAGGGACGGCTCTCGATTTTCAACCTGGTGGCGGAACGCGACCGCGCAGCGTTGCGCGCATCGATCGAGGCGGCCGCCCAGGGCAAGGGCGAGATCGCCGCCCTCGACGTCTCCCTGGAGGGGACCGGCGCGGCGCGTTCGGCGCGGCTCTTCGTCTCTGCCGCCGATCCGGGCGCCGACGAAGGCGCGAGCGCGACCGTCTTTGCGCTCGACACCACCGAGCAGCGCACCCTGCAGGAGAACCTCGCGCAAAGCCAGAAGATGCAGGCGATCGGCCAGCTCGCTGGCGGCGTTGCGCATGACTTCAACAACGTCTTGACCGCGATCATAGGCTATTCGGATCTCTTGCTCGCCAATCACCGCCCGACCGATCCGTCCTTCCAGGACATCATGCAGATCAAGCAGAACGCCAATCGGGCGGCGGGTTTGGTGAGGCAATTGCTCGCCTTTTCTCGTCGCCAGACTCTGCGGCCCCAAACGCTGCAGCTCAACGACGTGCTGTCGGAACTGCAGATGCTGCTGCGCCGGCTGGTCGGCGAAACCATCCAGCTCGACGTCGTGTTGGGGCGCGAGTTGTGGGAAGTGAAAGCCGACCTCAACCAGTTCGAGCAGGTGATCGTCAATCTCGTGGTCAACGCCCGCGACGCCATTCACGAAGGGGGCAAGATCACGCTGCGCACGCGCAACTTTCCGGCGAGCGAGTGCGGCGAATTGACAGAGGCCGACGTCGCGCCGGCCGATTATGTTCTGGTCGAAGTTCAAGACACCGGTCACGGCATTGCGCCGGAGGTGCGCGTCAAGATCTTCGAGCCGTTCTTCACCACCAAAGAGGTTGGCAAAGGCACCGGCCTCGGCCTTTCCATGGTCTACGGCATCGTCAAGCAGACAGGCGGCTACGTGTTCTGCGACAGCGAGCCCGGAGCGGGGGCGACGTTCAGAATTCTGCTGCCTCGCCGGGTCGGCGAGGAGGCCGCAGAGCCGGTCAAGACGGAAACCGCCAAACCGGCCGCGGATCTGACCGGGCGAGGAGCAATCCTTCTCGTCGAGGACGAAGAAGCGGTGCGCGCTTTCGCCTCGCGCGCGCTCGCCTCGCGCGGCTATACGGTGCTCGAGGCGGAAACCGGCCTCGACGCTTTGCGAGTGGCCGAGGCCGCCGCCGAACCGATCGACTTGATCGTCTCGGATGTCATCATGCCGGAAATGGACGGGCCGACCATGCTGACTGAGCTTCGCAAACGGGGCCTCACCGCCAAGGTCATATTCGTCTCCGGCTATGCTGACGATGCGTTCGCGCGCAATCTCCCGGAGCCCCAAGACTTCGTCTTCCTGCCGAAGCCCTTCTCGCTCAAGCAGCTCATCGAGACCGTCAAGGGTTTGATGAATTGACGAGGCGTCAAGTTGTCGGCATTCACGTTGCTTCTTTCGGAAAGATCATCCTCTTCGCGTCTCAAGGCGGCGCGCGCCGCGAGAACCTCGAAAGGTCGCCTTGAGCCTTGCGAAGGAAACGTTTCAGACTGAACGGCGAGGCGTGTTTCGCACCCGTCGCGAACGTCGTTCGAGACGCGCCCTCAGCGGTCGTCACGCCGGGGGAATTGCAAAAGGACCAAACCATTGACGCGCTTTGAAGGAACGGCCGCGTATGTGGCTGGCGACGAACTGAAGACCGCCGTCAACGCCGCGATCGCGCTCGAGCGGCCGCTGCTCGTCAAGGGTGAGCCCGGCACTGGCAAGACTCTGCTCGCGCAGGAGATCGCCGGCGCGCTTCGTGTCCCTTTCATCGCCTGGCACATCAAGTCGACCACACACGCCCAGCAGGGTCTTTATGAGTACGACGCCGTCTCGCGCCTGCGCGATTCACAGCTCGGCGATCCGCGCGTGTCCGACATCGCCAACTACATTCGTCGCGGGAAGCTGTGGGAGGCCTTCGTTTCCCCCGTTCGTCCCGTGTTGCTGATCGACGAGATCGACAAAGCGGACATCGAGTTCCCCAACGATCTCCTTCTCGAGCTCGACCAGATGGAGTTTCACGTCTACGAGACGGGAGAGACAGTGAAGGCGCGCCTGCGGCCAATCGTCATCATCACGTCGAACAACGAGAAAGAGCTGCCGGACGCGTTCCTGCGGCGCTGCTTCTTTCACTACATCCGCTTTCCAGACGCCGAGACGATGGGCAGGATCGTCGAAGCGCATTATCCGTCGATTAAACCGCGACTGGTCGAGGAGGCCATGCGGTCCTTCTTCACGCTGCGCGAGACGCCCGGATTGAAGAAGAAGCCGACAACTTCAGAGCTGCTCGATTGGCTCAAGCTGCTGCTCAACGAGGATGTTACGCCGGAGACGCTGCGCGAGCGCGACGCCAAGAAACTGATCCCTCCGCTGCATGGCGCCCTGCTCAAGAACGAGCAGGACGTGCATCTGTTCGAGAAACTCGCGTTTTTAACCCGGCGGGAGCGATAGCCGGTCGGCGCAACGCTGAACCGCTTGCCAAGCCTTGAGGGCTCAAGCAATCTCGACTCATGCGCCGATTGTTCCTCATCCGACACGCCAAAGCCGAGCCCGCCATTGGGCGTGTCGATTACGAGCGCAAGCTCACTGGGCGCGGTCGTGACGATGCGAAGCGCATCGCCGAGGCGCTCGCCGCCCGCCATATTCTTCCGGATGCTCTCATCCATTCCGGCGCGGCGCGCGCCAAGGAGACGGCCGAGGTTCTCGCCGCCGTTTGGCGAGGCAAGGTCGAGTTGCGCGAAGATAAGGGGCTTTACGACGCGAGCCTCACGACGTTGCTCGACCACACGCGCGCGCTGAGCCAGGAGCACAAAAGCCTGGGTTTGGTGGCTCACAATCCAGGACTCGGCGAACTGGCGGCCGCGTTGACAGCCTCGGGGGCCGAACCGGACGCAACCCGTCTGGCGGCCAAGTTTCCGACCGGCGCGGTCGCAGTCCTGGACTTCTCCGTCAATCGGTGGGCGGAGGTCGAGCGCAACGCAGGGATGCTGGCGCTCTATTTGACGCCGGCGGAGCTTGCGGCTGGCGACGAATGACCCTCGCGTCAGAGTGAGGTTTTGACCGGGCTCCGGCCGGCGCCCAAGCGGCGCGAACCGTCAGTCTCCTCCAGCAGCCATCTTTTCTTCGAAGCCGTTCCGACGGAACCGAACGCCACTACCCGTGTTTAGGGAGTATACATGCCTGCCCGCCTGGAGACGGACTCATATGCCCGGAAATCTGATCTACTATGCGCTCGTCCTGATCGTAATCGCCTTGGTCGCGGCGTTCCTAGGTTTCGGCGGCGTCGCATCCACCGCGATGGGCGGCGCGCACCTGCTCATCTGGTTGGCGGTGGTCGTCGTCATTGTCGGCGTCGTCTTCGCCCTTATTCGCAGAGCATAGCGCAGCGCTTGCGCTCGGTTACTCGGCGGCTGTCGCGAAGCGACAGTCGCCTATGTTCGAGTGACGACGCCGAGGCGTCGTCTCATCGGTCTGGCCGCCCCGAGTTCGCGCGGCTCATTGGCTGAACGCCGCCGGAATAGGTTCGCGCCGAAAGAGCCTGTCCAAATCGGCAGGTCCCGCCTAAATAGGCCCCGGTTTGGCGCGGATTTTCCCTTGTCCGGTTTCAGCGATCTCGTTTTCGAGGCGGGGCTCGTCGCCCGTTCGATCGGCGACTATTTCTCGGGCGCCGCCCTGCGCCTGGGCGTGACTGGGCTGTCGCGCGCCGGCAAGACCGTTTTCCTCACAGCGCTCATCAACAATCTGATCGCGGGCGCGCGGTTGCCCGTCCTGGCCGCGTCCGCCGAGGGGCGCATCGTGCGCGCGCGTCTCGAACCGCAGCCGGACGATGCGGTGCCGCGATTCGCCTATGAGGAGCATCTCAAAAGCCTTTCGGGACCGGATCGGCGTTGGCCAGCGTCGACGAGCCGCATCGCTCAGTTGAGACTCACGATCGAGTTCGAGAGCGCCTCCGGCTGGGGCGCGCGACGATCGGGCCTCACCGTCGATATCGTCGACTATCCCGGCGAATGGCTGCTCGACCTGCCGCTCCTCGACAAAACCTACGCCGAATGGTCACGAGAAACGCTGGCCGCAAGCCAAACGCCTGCTCGCGCCCCACTGGCGGCGGCATGGCGCGCGGCGCTCGACGGCCTTGACCCGCACGCCCACGCCGACGAGGAGGCGGCTAGGCGCGTCGCTGAATTGTTCACCGCCTATCTCAAGCGGGCGCGCGACGACGTCTATGCGCTCTCGACCCTGCCGCCTGGCCGGTTTCTCATGCCAGGCGATCTCGCTGGCTCTCCGGCGCTCACCTTCGCGCCGATTCCTCTCGGCGACGACCCAACCATCCCTTCTGGATCCCTCGCCGCAATGATGGAGCGCCGATACGAGGCTTATAAGTCGCACGTGGCGAGACCCTTCTTTCGCGATCATTTCGCTCGGCTCGATCGCCAGATCGTGCTGGTCGACACGCTCTCGGCGCTCAATTCCGGTCCAGCCGCGCTCAAGGACCTCGAGAACGCGCTGACCGAAGTCATGCGCGCCTTCCGCGCTGGACGTTCGTCTTTCCTCGCTTCGATCTTCCATCCCCGCATCGACCGGATCTTGTTCGCGGCGACGAAGGCCGACCACCTGCATCACAGGAGCCACGACAGGCTGGAGGCGATCTTGCGCGCGCTCACAACAAAGGCGATTGCGCGTGCGGAAGGCGTTGGGGCGGAGATCGACGTGATTGCGCTGGCGGCGATCCGCGCGACGCGCGAGGCTGAAATCAGGACCGGCGGCGAGACGCTCGACGCCATCATCGGGGTTCCCGAGAAAGGGGAGACGATCGGCGGGCAAGTGTTTGACGGCGTCGCCGAAGCAGCCGTCTTTCCGGGCGAACTGCCAGCCAGTCCAGAGTCGATCTTCAAGGGCGACGCGATCGCGCTGCCCGAAGCCGACAACGACTGGCGCTTCGTGCGATTCCGCCCGCCGCTCACGCAACCTGGCGAGCCCGCGCCTCAGATCCGGCTCGACCGGGCGCTGCAATTCCTCATCGGGGATCGTCTCGCGTGAGCGCGCGCCCCCCTCGACCGCGCGCCTTCAGGCTCGATGACTCGCGCGTCGCAGTCGACGATCAGCCGGCGCCCATGATTCCCGAGGCGATCGTTCGCTCGCAGCATGATCCGATTCCGTCGGCCGCGCCTCAACCGATCGACGAAGCTGAGCTTGAGATTGAGGCGGCGCAGAAATCTGGCCTGATCGCCCGCTCGGGCTTTACCTTCGCGGGCCTCGTCTGGACCGGCCTTGGCGGCCTCCTCTCGCTCGGCTTGGGCCTGTGGGCCACCGATCTCATCGAAGGCCTGTTCGCCAAGGCGGAGTCGCTCGGGATCGTCGGCGTTCTGTTCGGGCTTGTGTTCCTGGCTGGCGTCATCGGCGTTGCGGCGCGCGAGACGATCGCGGTGGCGCGCCAGACGCGAATCGCGGAAATGCACATGGCTTTCGCCGCGGCGCGAGCGGCCGATGACCGCGGCGCCGCGCGCCGACTCGTCAGCCGGCTCGTCGGGCTCTATCGCAACCGCCCGGAGACCGCGCGGGCGCGCGCTGAGGTTGAGGAAGCCGCGCGCGCGATTATCGACGGGCGCGATCTCATCGACGTCGCCGAGCGGGCTCTGTTGCGCCCCCTCGATGAGAAGGCGCAGGCGGAGATCGCCGCAGCGGCCAGGCGCGTGTCGCTGGTCACCGCCATCAGCCCGCGGGCGATCCTCGACGTGGTTTTCGTCGCCGCACAGATCATCCGGCTGGTTCGACGGATCGCGGAAGTTTATGGCGGCCGGCCCGGCCTCCTCGGGCTGGTCAAACTCGCGCGCTCGATCGGCGCCCATATCGCCATCACCGGCGGCATGGCGGTTGGCGACAGCGTTCTGCAGCAACTCGTCGGCCACGGCATCGCGTCCCGCATTTCGGCCCGAATGGGCGAAGGCGTGCTCAACGGCATGCTGACGACTCGCGTCGGCCTTTCCGCGCTGGCCGTCTGCCGGCCCATGCCCTTCTCGGTCGATAAGCCGCCAGGCGTCTCTGACGTCGCGCCGTTCCTGTTCACGAAGGGGGAGGAGAAGGCTCGGGGATGAGGACAAAGCGACAGGCGGCGAGAATTCCCGATCTCCGTCAGGTCACCCGTTTTCGCAGACCGCGCTCCCGCCTCGTGAGCCCCGCAGATAATTTAGCGGCCGCCTGCGCGCAGCTCTGGACACCTTCTAGGCGACCGCGGTTGCGGCTCACTCCACCGGTTCGAACCCTTCCCGACCGACGCTCGCCAAAACGCCAGTGTGCACGTCGAACCAATAACCTTGCAGCTCAAGCCGATTGGCGGCGACCGCCTCGGCGATCCACGGAAAGGTCATGAGATTGGCGAGCGAGAGCCGCACAACCGCAGTTTCGATCCGCTTCAGTCGTCCGTCAGGCTCCTCACCGGCGGCGACGAGGGCAGGCTTGCCGATCTCGACCCAGGACGCGATGAAGTCCTGCGCCTGCGGCGGCGGGCCGTAAGCCATCGCCTTCACGCCCCCGCACTGCCCGTGCCCCAACACGACAAGGCGCGGAATTTTGAGCACCCTCACGCCGAATTCCAGCGCCGCGCTCGTTCCGTGGTGGGCGGCGTCGGGGCTATATGGCGGAACGAGCGCGCCGACATTGCGCACAACGAACAACTCGCCCGGCACGGCGCTGAATATGGTTTGCGGATCGACCCGCGAATCCGAGCACGCGACGACGAGCGCCTCTGGGCTCTGCCCCCAATGAGCCAAGGCCTCGTAGCGCGCCCGCTCGGCCGGCCAGACCTCGGCGCGAAAACGGCGGTAGCCTTCGATGAGCGGGTCCATCAGCTCGGCTTCATGGCGGGCGGTGAAAATGCTGCGCTGCGATAAGGCGCCGCCGCGACCGATGCAAGGATGGCGTGACGCGCTTACGTTTTTCGCTGGCGAAGTCGAGGCGGGCAAGGTTAGTTGCATCCGCCGGCCGAGGCGCCGGGGCAAATCTGCGAGAATGACACATGATCCGCGTAGTCGCCGTCATCACCGCCCATCCGGGGCGCCGCGAGGAGCTTCTCGCCGCCTTCCGCGCCAATGTTCCCAACGTGCACGCGGAAAAGGGTTGCGTGGAATATGCTGGTCACGTCGACGCCGCGAGTGTCGGACCTTTCCAAACCAAATATGGGGACGATTCTTTCGTCGTTCTCGAGACCTGGGAAAGCCCTGAGGACCTGAGGGCCCATATCGCAGCCCCCCATATGAAATCCTATGGCGAGAAGACGAAGGATTTGATCGCCAAGCGGACGATCCACGTCCTGTCTGCGATCAAATAGAGGCCGCGGCAGAGAGAACGCGGTCGCCCGCGCGACGAGAGACCCTCTGTCGGATCGTCCACCCAGGCCACCGCGACCTTTGGGCGCAGGGACGCGTTCGGCGTCTCGCGCGGCCGGCTGCTCCGGCCCGCTGCGCATGGACCGAACCGCGTTCACCGACATTTTCCAGCTGTTTTGACGCTGTCATACCCGGCACCGAGAATTGCATTGACGAGTGAACGTGCGAGAAGCCGGCGGTCGGCCGTTCGGTCAATGTGAGGCCCTGGTGAGACCTATCCCCGCACCAAGCGTGACCGCGCGTTTCGCAGATCGCTCCGATCTTACGCGTCTTCGCAGACAATGCGGAAGAGCCAGCCGATCGGCGAATAAGAGAGTGTAATCTTGCTTACGTGAAAGTGGATGCAATCCGAAGGTAGTCTTCGGTTGACGAGAACGAGCATAAGTGGGAGGCAAGACGGCTCTACGAGGCGACGGAACGGAACTCCGGGAATGAGGTCGAGCGGATGACGGCACACGTCGATGAGTCTACACTTCCAGTCGGAACGGAGATACGCCAATGGAACATCGCAATCGTCATCCCCTGCTTCAACGAAGAATTAACGGTTGGAAAGACTGTCTCAGATTTTCGTGCAGCGCTGCCGTTAGCCACGGTCTACGTCTACGATAATAATTCGACTGATCAGACTATAGAAATCGCCAAGGCGGCGGGCGCGGTTGTGCGAAACGAGTCGCGACAAGGGAAGGGAAACGTCGTCCGTCGCATGTTCGCCGACATTGACGCGGACATTTACGTGCTGGTGGACGGAGACGCCACTTATGAGGCGCTGGCTGCTCCGCGAATGGTTCGTCGAGCGATCGAGGAAAATCTAGACTTCATCAATGGCGCGCGAGTGTCCCAGAAGATGGAGGCCTATCGGAGAGGGCATCGCTTCGGCAATTATGTCTTGACCGCACTGGTGCGAAACATATTCGGCCGTCAATTCACCGACATGCTGTCGGGCTACAAAGTCTTCTCCCGCCGTTACGTCAAATCTTTTCCGGCGACGTCGAGAGGCTTCGAAGTCGAAACAGAACTGACGGTGCATGCTCTTGAGCTGCGCATGCCGTCCGCAGAAGAATTCACCGCTTATGGCGAACGCCCGTCGGGATCCATCAGCAAGCTCAGCACTTTTCGGGATGGAGCCAGGATTCTGCGCCTGATCTTCGATCTCGTGCGCAACGAGCGCCCATTGCAGTTTTTCGGGCTTGTCGGCGTATCTCTTTACCTTATCGCGATGGCTCTCGCGATTCCCCTCGCGGAAACCTATCTCGAAACGGGCCTGGTGCCGCGACTACCCACGGCCATCCTGGCGGTAGGGCTGACCATCATAAGCTTCTTGAGCTGCCTCGCCGGACTGATCCTCGATGTCGTCGCGACGATGCGCAGGGAGGTCAAGAGACTGTCTTACCTATCTTATCCGCCCCTCTCTGTTGGGCGCGACTTGAAGTGCGGCGACACCTTCAGTTGACTTAGCGCTCGCTTGGCCTTTCGGCCGAACGTCCTGCGCGAGAGGTCTTTCTTTGGGCCGTGCACGCAGAGCCAGTGTTTTTGACTGGGATGTGCCATGACGGTTTCCGCCGCAGAACTAAGATCACAGGAGTCGCCGGAGCGCCGATTGTCGTCGCGCGACTGGCTCGCATTGCTGGCGATCTGCTTGCTGGCCGTCGCCATACGCGCCCTCGTCATGGCTTTGCTGCCGAGCATCCTTCACCCGGACGAGAGGATGTGGCTCGACGCGGCAAACCGCCTCGTCAACCATAGGGGCCTGGTCACTTGGGACTTTCAGGTCGGTGAACGGAGCTGGCTGTGGCCCGGGCTGATCGCGGCTTTTATGGCGATAGGCCAGATGTTCGGGTCGCAGCCCGCCTCTGGCCTTGGCGGCGTCGCCGCGCTGATCTGCATCATATCGCTTGCTCCCGTGATTTGCGGCTTCCTCTGGGGTCGCAATGTCGCGGGCTTCCCTGGCGCGGTCACGACGGGACTTCTGAATGCGGTCTGGTTCGAGCTGGTGTATTTCTATACCCATCCTCTCTCCGAAAGCGCCGCGACAGCGGCCCTCGGCGCCGGTCTTTATCTGACCTATCCCGGCCGCAACGTTTGGTCGGAACGACGAATCTTTATCGGCGCCACGATGTTGGGTCTGGCGGCGGTTTTGCGTCCCCAGCTTATCCCTGCTGTCACGGTCGCCGTTGCCGCGGTCGGCGGGATTCGGCTCAGGTCACATTATCCGGCCCTCTTAGTGGGCCTTGCCCTCCCGATCCTCATGAGCGGCCTCCTCGATTGGATCACCTGGGGCTGGCCATTTCACTCAACTATTATGTATGTTTTCTACCAATCTAAAGTTGCCTCCGCGGCGGGGATTAACCCTTTCTATGCCTATCTCGGCTGGCAATGGGTTTCGTGGGGCGTTTTCGGAGCAGTGATCGTGCTCTGCGCGCTTTACGGCGCCTTGAGGCTGCCGCTCCTTCTCTGGGTGGCCCTGACCATTTTCGTGGTTCATTCCGCCATCGGCCACAAGGAATATCGGTACATATCGCCAGCCCTGCCGCTTATCATGACGCTTGCCGGCGTTGGCTCGACTATGGCCGCCGAGCAGCTCGCGGAGCGGCTTGGCCAGCCTTACCTGAGGCGCGCGCTGCTGGTCGCCGTTCCGCTGGTCTGGACTCTTGCTTCCGTTGTTTTGGCCGCCTCGCCCAATCGGATCTGGTTCTGGATCCGCTCCCGCGGCTCCATTCTCGCGATGCGTGACGTCTCCGCAGACCCCCAAGCCTGTGGCGTCGGCGTCTATCCCGGCAAACTCTGGTGGCGCGCGGCGGGCTACGTGAATCTTCGACCCGGGATCACGCTTTATAACGCCGGCGAGGCCGACAGTCTGATCGCCCCCAAGGCCTTTAATTACGTGCTCAGCCTACAAGAGCGGAGCCGCGACGGCGGCGCCCCGCCTGATCTCCCCGTGGACTTCAAAAGCCTCGGATATCAGCAGGTCCAGTGCTGGAATGATCCGTATGATCGAACGATGAGTCGGGACCGAATTTGCCTGTGGCGGCGCGCCGGGACCTGCGATCCTCAATCCGCCAAACTGCTCACGCCCGAGGTCGGAGAAGCGTTCGAGGCGCTGATTCGATAGGAAGGCGTGTTCCGGGCGGAACATCGCCTATAGAATTGAGCCCCCCGAGGCGGACGACTCCTCGCCGCCTGCGACGCGGCTACTAGATGTGCGGTCCCGGACACTTAACCTCGGGACTAGACACCTAGCCTTAGGCGCTCGGGACTAGGCCGTGCGGACGACTGTGATCAAGCATAGGCCGGCGGCGACGGCGACGATTGATCTGAAGTTCCGAGCGGTCTTTTCACATCGGAGGACGACGCGCTTGAAGCGCTTGAGCCGTCCAGCGCCCTGGCCTCGTCGGCCCCCGCCCGACGCCGCGCCCATGCTCGTCCCGGTCGCGAATAGCTCCTATCATTATTGACCGGAGCTGCCATGACGGCGCCCTCTGCGCCTCGCAGTCCAAGGAGCGGATCGATGGTCATCGCGAAACGACTGGGCCTCGCGGGCGCGCTCGCCATAGGCGCGTGCTCGCCGGCGCTCGCGACCGAAGCGCGTTACGCCTGCAGCGGCGGCGACACGTTCACAGCCGATTTTTCTCCGCCCGACGCAGCGAAGGGAAAGGCGACGCTCAGCTTCGGCATGGGGCGCGAGCTGATTTTGCCGCAAGTCATGTCCGCCGATGGCGGGCGCTACGCCGACGGCGACACCGAGTTCTGGATCAAGGGGCGGAGCGCGACGCTCACCCGGAAGGGCGTCAAGGAAACCTGCTCGGCGCAATAAGTTCGATCGCGCCTCGCGGCCGCAGTCCGCAAGGGCCCGTGTCATGGCCGGGCTTGACCCGGTCGAGCCCGGCCATGACGGCAAGGTCGGTTGCGCGCCAGATCAGAATTCAACACATAACGTATAAGAGCCTTTATTCGTCTTCGACCGGGACGATCGTCGTCTGCGTCTCCAGTTTCACGAGCCGAAAATGAAACCGGGTCTGCAGGCTTCGCTGCCATCGCATGAGCCGACGGGCGCGTCCCTCATGCGGGGTGATGGTGTTGCGCAAGATGTCCCAGTCGTCGTCGGGGGCCAGACGCTGCACCGCATAATTTGTCTTTGTGGTTATGGTGCTCATTATCGGAAATAGGCTTCTTCACTGACTAGCCTAGCTATTATCCACAATGTTAACACAAGATAACCTCCCCATTTATGTTGATCAAATTTGGCCCGCGTTATTTCTGTTCGACGCCCTCGATTCCGATTGCGCGCAATCCGTCCTGATCCCCTTCGCAGCTCGTCGCGCCCCACCGGCTGAGTTTTGTCGATATGAATATTCGTTGACACGAATATTCACTTGTGATGATATACGAGCATGAACTCCGAGACGCTCGCCGCGTTAGGCGAACCCAATCGGCTGCGGATCGTCGAATTGCTGCGGACAGGACCGCGGCCGGTGGGCGACATCCAGGCGGAGCTCAAGCTCAGGCAATCGCAGGCCTCCCAGCACCTCAAGGTGCTGAAGCATGTGGGCCTGGTCGAGACCGAGCCGCGCGCGCAGCAGCGGTTCTACCGATTGCGCGCCGAGCCGCTGAAGCAGCTCCACGATTGGCTCGAGCGCTACCGGCGCGTCTGGGACGAGCGCTTCGGGGCGCTGGACGCGCTCGTCGAGGAACTCAAGCAGAAGGAAGAGACGGATGCGGCAAGCAGGAACGGTGAAGAGCCATGAGACGACCGTCGGGCGGACGTCCGACCGCGAGCTCACGGTCACGCGCACGTTCAACGCGCCGGCGCGGATCGTCTTCGACGCGTGGACGAAACCGGAGTTGCTCAAGCGGTGGTGGGCGCCAAAATCCCTCGGCGTCTCGCTCTTCGAGTGCGAACAGGACGTGCGCGCGGGCGGCGCCTACCGCTTCGCCTTCGGGCGCGACCCCAAGGCGCCCGAGGTCTTCACGGGGCTTTATATCGACGTGACGCCGCCCTCGCGGCTCGTCTTCACCCAGGTCTACGAGCGGATGGCCCATGCCGGCGAGGCCGTCGTGACGGCTGCGTTCGACGAGAGCGAGGGCCGCACCCGCCTCACGTTGCGTGAGCTCTTCCCGAGCAAGGAAGCGTTGGACGGGGCGCTCGCCTCGGGCATGGAGCGCGGCATGCGGGAGACGCTCGATCAGCTCGAGGCGCTGGTCGGACGCCCTGACGCTCAATAGCGCGCGATGGGGGGCGTCCAGCCGATTGGCGTCCAGGCGGACGCGCGGCGCTGCGCTTCGGCGACCTGGTTCAAGGTCAGCTTCTGCGCGACCGAGTTGCGCATGCGCGCGAAATATTCGCGTTGCGCTGCGGGCGCGTGCGCCGCAGCCAGGCTGAGCCAGACTTCGGCCTGCACCCAATCCACCGGCACGCCGTAGCCTTTGTCGAACAGGAGGCCGAGCAGGAATTGTCCCGTCGGCTCGCCCTGCTCGGCGGCCTGATGCAGCCAGCTCGTGGCGAGGACATAGTCCTGCGGAACGCCAAGTCCATATTGATAGAGGTAGCCGAGATAGGTCTGGGCGACCGGCGAGCCCTGCTGCGCTTCGACGACGAGCAGCGCAGCGGCGCGAACATAATCATGGCGGGCGAAGGCGCGCATGCCGGCGCTGAGCGAGTCCGCTTGCGCGCTCGGACCCCAGCAGAGCCCGACAAGCCCCAGCATAAGGGCGAGGCGACGGACGGCGCGCAGCCGCTGTGCGCTCTCTGGCCCACGTCGATGTGTCATCGCACTCATTGGCCGCCTTGCGCCGCCGCGGCGGCTTACCGACCGTAAACTAGAAAACGCAGGGCCCGGAGGCAAGGAGAACCTGACCAAGTTCCCATGCGTGAGGCCGATCACGAACCCACACCGACGTCAGACATCGTTAACGCCGCCCAGAAATAGTGACGCAACCTTCGAAGTGTGTCATGCAAATGCCCATTGCGCCAAGAGTGGAAATAACGATATAAGTTTGATAAACTCCGGCGGATTAGGCAAAAGAGATGGCGGCTCCAGCTCCGGCGCAATTGATGGATTCGGGGCTGTGCGGCCTGTCGCTGGTGGCGGGATATTACCGCATCGCCGGCGATCCCGCGCAACTTCGCCATCAGCTCGCCCTCACCGGACGCAGCGCGTCGGCTGAGGATCTTGTTCGCGGCGCCAACATTCTCCAGCTGAAGTCGCGCATTCTTCGCAATGTGAACGCCAAGCGCCTCGGCGCCATCCCCTACCCGGCGATTATAGGCCTGAGGCAGGGCGGTTTCGCCGTCCTCGGCGTGGGCTCGGCCAAGGGGATGGTGCGGGTGATCGATCCGATCGCCCGGTCGGCGCAAGAGATGACGACGGAGGCCGCTGCGGACCTCTCCTCCGGCGAAGTCGTGCTCCTCACCCGACGGTTCGGCGGGGCGGGCGTCGACCCCCACACCTTCGGATTCCGCTGGTTCTGGCCGTCGATCGTGCGCTACCGGCGCTCGCTCGCCCATGTGTTGGTCGCTTCGCTGTTTGTGCAATTGTTCGCTCTCGCGACGCCGATCTTCTTCCAACTCGTCGTCGACAAGGTGCTGGTCCACAAGGGCGTCTCGACCCTCATCGTGCTGATCGTGGGCATGGTGAGCCTCGGCCTGTTCGAGACCATCCTTCAGTTTCTGCGGACGTACACGCTGAGCCACACCACGAACCGGATGGACGTCGAGCTGGGGCGGCGCCTCTTCCATCATCTGTTCCGCTTGCCGCTCGCCTATTTCGAGACGCGCCCGGCCGGACAGACCGTCGCGCGCATGCGCGAGCTTGAGACGATCCGCAACTTTCTCACCGGGCAGGGCCTGACGTCGCTGCTCGATCTTCTTTTCACGCTCATCTTCTTCGCGGTGATGTTCATCTATTCGGTGAGCCTCACCCTGGTCGTGCTCGCGTCGATCCCCGTCTATGTGGTCATCGCGAGCCTCATCCGGCCGGTGTTGCGCGAGCAGATCAACGAGAAGTTCAACCGCGGCGCTCGCTCGCAGCAGTTCCTGGTCGAATCGATCGTCGGCGCGCCGACTCTGAAGGCGGCGAGCGTCGAGCCGATGATGCAGGCGCAATGGGAAGAGCGCCTGGCGGCCTATGTGCGCACCTCATTTAACGCTGGCGTTTCAGGCGCTCTCGGGCAGAACCTTATCCAGTATGTGAGCAAGGTTACGACGGCGCTGATCCTGTTCGTCGGGGCGCAAGCGGTGATGCAGGGCACGATGACGGTCGGCGAGCTCATCGCCTTCAACATGATCGCGAGCCAGGTCGTGCAGCCGATCCTCCGGCTGTCGCAATTGTGGCAGGATTTTCAGCAGGTGCAGGTGTCGGTCGCGCGTCTTGGCGACATCCTCAACGCGGCGCCCGAGCCCGCGCCGCAGAACCTGCTCACCCTGCCCCCGCCGCGTGGCGCGATTGAGTTTCGCAACGTCACGATGCGCTACAGGCCGGACGCCGCTGACGTTCTGCGCAACGTCTCGCTGTCCATCGAGCCCGGCGAGGTGATCGGCGTCGTCGGCCCCTCGGGCTCGGGCAAGTCGACGCTGACCAAGCTCGTGCAGCGCCTCTACAGTCCGCAATCCGGACAAGTCATGCTGGACGGCGTCGACGTCGCCCAGCTCGATCCCGGATGGCTGCGCCGGCAGATCGGCGTGGTGCTGCAGGAGAACATTCTCTTCAACCGCACCATCCACGAAAACATCGCGCTTGGCGATCCGGCCATGCCGCGCGTCATGGTCATGCACGCGGCGCGCCTCGCGGGAGCGGACGAGTTCATCGCGCAATTGCCGCAAGGCTACGACACGATGATCGAGGAACGCGGCGCGAATCTGTCGGGCGGCCAGCGTCAGCGCATCGCCATCGCCCGGGCGCTCGTGACCAATCCGCGGATCCTGATCCTCGATGAAGCGACCTCGGCCCTCGACTACGAGAGCGAGCGGATCATCCAGGAAAACATGCGCTCGATCGTGCGCGGGCGCACCGTCATCATCATCGCCCATCGGCTGGCGGCGGTTCGTCCCTGCAGCCGCATTGCCGGCATGCTCAAGGGCGAGATCGTCGAGGTCGGCGGGCATGACGAACTTCTGACGCGCGAGGACGGGCTCTACGCCCGCCTGTGGGCGTTGCAAACGGACCAAGCCAGAGTGAGGACGCCGGCATGAACGAGCGCGCGGCGCCGCCGGCCCCCCCGCCCCCACCCTCGCCTCCGCCCCAAGCCGCGCGGCCGACGCCGCTTGCGATCACCGGACGCGATCGCGAGTTCCTGCCGGCCGCTCTTGAGATCCTAGAGACGCCGCCGCCGCCGCTGCCGATTGCGCTCATCTCGACGATCAGCGCCTGCGCGCTTGCCGCGCTGGTCTGGTCGTATTTCGGCCGGCTCGACGTCCACGCGACCGCGCCAGGCAAGATCGAGCCCGCCGGCTATTCCAAGGTGATCGAGCCGCTCGACCCGGGCAAGATCGCCGCCATCCATGTCGAGAAGGGCCAAACCGTCAAGGCGGGGCAGTTGCTCCTGGAGCTCGATCCGGCCGAAGCGAGCGCCGACACCGCGGGCGCCCAGGACACGCTGAACGCGAGCCTGGCTGAGATCGCTCGGCGCCGCTATGCGATCGAGACGGTGCGCGCGGCGGAGATCGAGGGGCAAGGCGGGGGCGACAGGCTCGACGCGCGCAGCCAGGACGAAGCGCCGTCGGCGGACACGGGCCCGGTCGAGAAACTGGCCGGCGAAGCTGACCTGAAAGTCGCCTGGAGCGACACGATCCCCGAACAGTTCCGGTTGCGCGAGGAAGCAGTGCTGCGCGCCGACCTCGGGCAATTGTCGGACGCGCTCAAGGCGCTCGACAGGCAGATGGCGGAAAAACTGGCGACGCAGAAGCGCCTCAACATGAGCATCGCCTTCCAGAACAAGCTCATGGAGACGTTGAACCAGCGCGTCTCGACGCGCCAGCAGGCGATCGACCTCAACGTCGGCACCAAGCTCGATCTCTATAACGCCAAAGAGGAGCTGCAGAAGTCTCAGTCGGCGCTCGCCTCCGATCAAGGCGAACTGATCGAGACCGACGCCGCCATCCGGTCCGTGCGCAGCGAGAAGGCCAAGACCATCTCGCAATTCATCGCCGAGAACGAGAACAAGCTGGCCGAGGCGGCGCGCAAGGCCGACGAGGCGCGCCAAGCGCTCGTCAAGGCGCAAGCCCGCCTCGCCCGCACCCGGCTTTACGCGCCGACCGACGGCGTGGTCCAGCAAATGTCCGTCACTACGGTCGGCCAGGTTGTGACCACAGGCCAGCAGCTCATCGTGCTGACGCCGATCGGCGGCAAGCTTCAGGTCGAGGCTCTGGTGGCCAATCTCGACATCGGCTTCGTCAAGCCCGGCCAGGACGCCGTCATCAAGGTCGACGCCTTCCCGTTCACCCGTTTCGGCGCGTTGCACGGCAAGGTTGTGAACATCGCCTCCTCCGCCATTGACGAGCAAGACGCCAAGCGCGCGCTGGCCAACGCGACAGCGACAGCCAATATGGCGCCGCAGGCGCCGTCAGCGCCCGGACAACCCGAGAGCTTCGTTTTTCCGGTGACCGTGTCGCTCGACGAAACCGCGATGAAAATCGACAACGCGTCGATCCCGTTAACCCCAGGAATGACCGCGACCGTGGAGATCAGGACCGACTCCCGCCGCGTCATCGACTATCTGCTCTCGCCGCTCGCCAAAATCGGCTCCGAGGCGTTCCGGGAGAGATAGAAAATCCTGATCGCTTGGCGCTGATACTCGTGAGCGACTCGTCGCGGAGGCTTTTTCTGCGTTATTCGATCGCGATTGGGCCGGTCCGCTCCCCAACGTTGGATCGCCGGAAGGCAGAGTTTTCCCGGGCTTTTATCACGTCGGCGGGCTGGGCGCGCCGGCGGGAGTTATACCGGGGGCTTGTTGCCGATCGCCAATCCTCCAACTTTTGTGGGCGTCGGCAAGTGTAGGGAACCAGTGGGCGTTCAGGCGCTCGGCGCGTAGTCGGCCATGACGGAGCGGTCGATCTCCACCCCGCTGCGCCCGTAAATGTCGGCCTGGCGATGCAGCGGGAGATGATCGCAATATTTGGAGACGAGGACGTGGGCGAGCAGCGCCGGCCCAGGGCGT
>Ga0153954_1000758_pt1 | contig 22259 bp, 9 predicted proteins | sample TSFL038MetaG_FD_102277 | JGI IMG/M metagenome (GOLD analysis project Ga0153954, IMG submission 102277) | Attine ant fungus gardens microbial communities from Florida, USA - TSFL038 MetaG | ecosystem: Host-associated > Fungi > Mycelium > Unclassified | place: USA: Florida, Wekiwa Springs State... | reverse complement strand
CACCCTGAGCGCCGGTGCGAATGGGAACGGCACCGTGGTCGTGCAGCCCGGAGCGCAGCTCAATCTGGAGGGCACCGAGGTGTCAGCCTCCAGTAATCTCATCCAGGTGCCGAACGGTGGCCTGAGCGGGTCCCACGTCATCAGCCTGACGCAGTGGAGCAACGGTGGCGATCTGCAGCTTGCCGGTGGAAACATTTATTTCGCGGGCAACGTGGACGCGGCCGGCGGCGCCCCGCAAGCAGCAGGTGGCAGCCTTACTGTCAAAGCGTCAGGTGGGATCGTCGTAGAACCGGGCGGCGTCATCGCCGCGAACCTGCCGCCGGCGGGCGCGACGACCTATCCCCGCACGCCCGCAACTTTGTCATCGCTTGCGCCCATCACAACGGCGCCCGGCGCCTTCATCGGCGCGGATACGCTGAGCAATAGTGGGTTCGATTCCGCCGCCCTGAGCGGCAATACGATCGCATTCGCTGGCTCCCTTGAGGTAGCGGTGCCGGGCGCGCTCACCTTGAGTGCCACAACAGGGAATATTACCCTGTTGCCGCAAAGCAGCACATTGCTGCCATCCGGCATCACCAATCCTGCGAACTGCGCACCACCCGGCTGTGCGCCGGCGGGCACGGTCGTCGACCTGAATGCGGGTTACGTCCGCATCACTGGCTCGGAAGGCAGTGCCTCTCCAATTGCCCCCCAAGCTGCCGACGGCACCCTGAATATCACCGCCAAGTGGATCGATCTCCAGCAGGGGATCGGCCTCAACAACGTCGGCAATGCGGTCTTCACCAGCGCCGACGCCATACGCCTCCTGCCCGGCGCGCCAAATTCGCAGAATACCGATGCGTCCTTCGGTGGCGCTCTGATCGCGCCGGGCAATCTAACGTTGGCAGCGGCCGAGATCTTTCCGGTCAGCAACACTGCGTTTCTGCTGATGGCGCTCGACAAGCTCACCATCAAACAGAACGGCGTCGCCACGGCACCGCTCTCGGCCGGCGGCACGATCCTGCTCGACGCCAAGACCATCGTGCAGGACGGAACACTGTGGGCGCCGCTGGGCAACATTGTGATCGGCATGCAGAGCGCGAGTGATATCCCGCATGCGGTGTCTCAGTTCCTGACCGGCGCGATCACTTATGACGGGCCGTTCGTTGCCACTCAGAGCGTCAGCTTGGAATCGGGTAGCCTCACCTCGGTCTCGGCGGCCGGCCTCACCATTCCCTACGGATACACGGACAATGGCACCGCTTGGTATCCGGAATCTCCCAGCACTTTGGCTCCGGGAAACACGGTCACGCCGTCAGTCCTTCCCGCCCCGCCTGCCAAGGCGATCACCATCTCGGGCGTCGACGTCGCAACCAAGCCCGGCGCTGTCGTCGACTTGAGCGGCGGCGGCGACGTCTACGCCACCGAGTTCGTGCCCGGCACCGGTGGCACCCGCAACGTGCTCGCCACCTACGTGCCGGACACCTCGACGACGCAATATGCCGACGGCCGGCAGGTCTATGCGCTGGTCCCGAGCTACGAGGCCAAGGTCGCGGCCTACGATCCGTATTTCGCCAGCAGCCTCAGTGGCGGCAGCAGCGCCGACAGCACGCCCAACGTCATTCCGCCGGGCTCCTCGATCACCATCGCGGGCGGCAACGGCATCCCGGCCGGCACCTACACGCTGCTGCCGGGCATGTATGCGACTTTGCCCGGGGCCTATCGCGTGGTGCAGGTCCCGGCCACGGTCAGCCAGACGCAGTCGACGAGCGTCACGACCAGGGACGGCTCGCAATATATCTCGGGCACGTTCACCAACTCGCTGACGGGCGCGCGCTCGTCGCAGCAGGCCTTGTTCCAGCTCCAGTCGGGCGCGGTCTGGAAGCAGTATTCGCAGATCGATATCACGTCGGGGACGAGCTTCTTCCGCAACCTGGCACTTGCCGCCGGCACGGCGGTGCCGCCATTGCCGATTGACGGAGGATCGCTCACGCTCGGCGCGATCAACTCGCTCGATCTCGCCGGCACCAACAAGTTCGCGCCCGGCACCAGCGACCTGGCGCCCGGCCTGACCGGCGGCGGCGGCCAGGTCGCGATCAGCGCGGACAGCATCCTGATCGCCGCGCCCAATGCCGACGGAAGCCTGCCGACCGCGCCTGCCGGCTACCTCGTCCTCAATGCCGACCAGATCAGCACTCTCGGCGCGACCACGGTGCTGATCGGCGGCACCGCCACGTTCAATTCGACGGGCGAGCTGGTCGTCGCCCGCGCCCACAATCTCGAAGTGGCGACCAACGCAGACCATCCCCTGACCGGCTCCGAGATCATCCTGGTCAGCCTCGCGCCGAACGATCCGGCCCAGCCCGGCTTGGGCATCACCGTCGATGCCGGCAGTGTGATCAGCGCGGTCGGCACAGTGCCGGCGGGCACCGACCGCAACATCACCATCGGTGCGCTCCCGACCGTAGGCCCGACCGATCCCATTTCCGGGCTCCCGAGTGCCATTCCGGGGGTCAGCGGCGACGGCTCGTTGCTGCGTGTCTCCAATGGAGACACCGTGTCGGTGACGCGGCTCTTTGTGCCTGGAAGCTATACCGGCGACAATCCGCCGGCGGCTTCGTCGCCGTTGGGGCGGATCACCATCGGCACGGCCGCCGGCTCCGCCAATACCGTGGCGGGTGCATCCGTCACCATCGGGGGCAATTCCATCACCGTCGACACCAGCGGCAGCAACGTCTTCGCGCAAGACCTGACCAACCCGGATGGCTCGGTGCGCACCCCTGGCGTTAGGCTGACAGCGCAGCACTACGATCTCTCCGCCAGCGTCATCAACATCGGCGGCGGCAGCTCGGGGCTGGTGCTCAGCCAGGGGCTGATCGCCAACTTGGCGGGCGCCACCTCGGTGACGCTGCGCAGCGCCTCGGTCTTCAATCTGTTCGATCAGAACGGCCTGACGTTCGGCAACAGCAGCAATCCGATTGGCACGCTCACGTTCGATGGCGCCGGGCTCTACAGCCAGGGCGGCACCACCACTGTTGACGCCCTCAACGTGGTTCTCACCAACAGCCAGGCGACTCCGAACACCAGCGGCGCGCTGGCTGCTGCGGCCACGGGCACCCTGAATGTCAACGCCGGCATCAGCAACGGTGCGGTCTTCGGGGCCGGCACCATCACCGAGAGCGCCAGCGCCTTCACGCTCGGCAATTTCAAGCAAGTCAACCTTGCTGCCAGCCAATCGATCGCGTTCGGCGGCACTGCGATCGCAGACACGGGCGGGCTTCAGGCCAAAGGCGCCAACGTGTTCCTCTCAGCGCCCAAGGTCGTGGTGAAGGCCGGTGCGACACAATCCCTCACGACCACCGGCTTGGTCACGATCGCGCACGGGTCGGGTACCGCCCCCGCCGCGGTTGCCACCGATATCGGTGGCGCGCTGAGCATCACCGGCGGCGCGATCGTCGACAGCGGGGTGATCCAGGCGCTCTCCGGCAATCTTTCCTTGACGGCGACCCAGGGCGATGTCGTGCTCAACTCCGGCGCCAAGATCGTGGCTACCGGCTCTGAGTTCGCCATCCTTGATGTCGTCAAGGATGCCCCCGGCGGCAACGTGAAGGTGGTGGCGCAGGCCGGCAACGTGACCATCAACAGCGGGGCCGACATCGACGTCTCGGGGGTCGGCATCGGATATGGCGGCAGTGTGAGCATCGCCACCGCGTCGAACAAGACGACCACGCTGAACGGCACGCTCGAAGGCGGCGCGACGTTCAAGGACACCGGCGGCGATTTCCTGCTGCAGACGGGCAGCCTCGTGGGGAGCTTGCCATGGACCTCCGGGTTCACCGGCAGCTTCGCGGTCAGCCTCGGGCAGGGCGATATCGAGGTTGCGGCGGGCACCACGCTCAGCTCCGGCAATGTGCTGCTCGTTACCAACAACGGCAGCGTGATCGTGAACGGCACCATCGACGCCAGCGGTGCGAGCGGCGGGCAGATCTCGCTGTACGGCGCCGGCGTGACGGCAGGCGGCGCGACCACCGGGGGCGTCACGATCGGCAGCGGCGCGGTGCTCAATGCGTCGTATGTGGCCGCCGCCGCCGACGATCCGGGTTATGCCAACGGTACGTCCGTCCTGGTGCAGAAGGGCGGCACGATCACGCTCGGCACCACCGGGACGACCGACGGCACCCTCAACGCGACCTACGGCTACGAGAACGTCACCAGCTCGGGCAGGATCGACGTCGCGGATGGCGCCGTCTTCAATGTCAGTGGCGGCGCCGGTGGCCCCAACATCGACAATACCGGCGGCTCCGTCATCATTCGCGCGCCAATCCTCACGAACGGAAACATCAACGTCGCGTTCAAGGGAACGCTCGTCACCAACGCCGCCCCCGATGGAACGCCCAGTGGGGACGGCATCGTCGCCAGCGCCTATGCGGTGTGGAGCACGGCCGACTCCTGCAGTCTGATCGCGGCGGGCTGCGGCTCCATCAACACCCTCGCGGCGTACAATGCGCTCAGCGCAGCGCAGAAGGCCCAGCTCGCGAAACACTTCGACGGCATCATCGATCCGGCCGGCTTCTTTGCGCCGACGGGGACTGCCGGCACCCCGAGGCAGCTCGTCTTCGCTTCCAACGGGCTCTACCCGATATCGACTGTCACGGACCACCCGACAACGGCCTGGATGCCCCATGTGTCCTTCTATCAGGACACGCTGGTGAAGTTCGTCAACAATCCCTTCGACACAGCCGCGGTGAAGGCCGACTTCAGCGAGGCCAAGGTGCAGGTCGCCGGATCCGCCGCCGCGCCGCTGTCGACGACGACGATGCTGCATGTCCGGCCCGAGATCGACCTGATCAATCCAAAATCCACCGTCAACGGCGGGAATATCACGGTCACCAGCAACTGGAATCTCGGCTCCGGCGCCACCGACGCCTCCGGCCATACCACGCTGAACTATCGCACCGCTGCCGACATGGAGCCCGGCACCCTGGCGCTGCGGGCTGTCAACAACGTGGACATCCAAGCCACCATCAGCGACGGCTTCTATTTGCAGTACACGACGGCGGCGGCTGGGCCGCCGCCGGCCGATCAGATCTCCAACAATCCGGCGCTGTACCAAGGCGCGGCCGTGCGCAACAGCACGTCGGCCTCGGACCTGATGCCGGAGGACTTCGCGGGCAGCAAGGGATCGTTCTCCTACGATTTCGTCGCCGGCGCCGATTTCAGCGGGGCCAACAAATTCTCGGTCGATCCCAATGCGGTGGTGTCGTCGTCATCCGGAAGCGTGACGATCGACGGGCACACGTCGTATCCGGATACGATCGGCCCGATTGGTCAGGTCATCAACATTCCGACCCTCGTGCGTACCGGCACCGGCGCGATTACCCTCACCGCGGCTCGCGACGTGAAATTTCTCGACAAGACGACGCCAGGCGCAGTCTATACGGCTGGCGAGGCGATCCGGACGCCGGCCGGTTTCACCCCGCCGCCACTTTCGCCGCTCAATCCGAGCAACACAAACGGTCTCGTGAGCACGCCAACCTGGGCTGAGCACGGCGGCGCGGTGACGGTCACGGCCGGCGGTTCGATCATCGGCATCGAAACGCCGACCGATCCGACCGGTGGCCAGACCGGCATCGCCGGCGGCCCGACCGGCCAGTTCTGGAGCGACTGGTACGCGCACTACGGGCTATCGAACGGCAGCGGCACGCCGTTCGCCACATGCAGTGTCGCGAGTTGCCAGACCGCCGCCTGGGTAAACTATGCGACCTTCTTCCAGGGCTTCGGCGCGCTCGGCGGCGGCGATATCACACTGTCGGCAAAGCGCAATATCGTCGATGTCGGCGCTTCACTGCCGGAGACGTTGGTGGTGAGCGGCGGCTTGACCGCAGGCGCGCCTCCGGTCGCGACCTATTACGGCGGCGGCAACCTGGTGGTGAAGGCTGGCGGCGACCTCTTGAGCAGCAACTTCCTGGTCGGTCGCGGTGCCGGCCTCATCCGTGTCGGGGGCTCCGTCCAGGCTGATCCGGCGAACCCGATCACCGGCTTGCCCACGGTCGTGCCGACCGTCTCAGGTGGCGTTCTCACGGGCAACACTTACGCCTTGCCGTTGCTCCTGGCGGTCCAGGATGGTTTCATCACCGTTGCAGCGCGCGGCTCGGTGACGCTGGGCAACGTCTATGATCCCGCCTCTCTGCCGTCCGACATGTTGGTGCAGACTCGCGTGTCGAGGTTGCCGGGCGCTAGCGCGGACGGAACAAATTCAATCTGGGGCAACCTCTTCACCACCTTCGGCCCGAGCAGCGGTGTCTCATTGGCGAGCAGCACCGGCGATGTGACCGCGTTGACACTGTCATCTGACTTGAGCGTGGGGGTGGTAAACGGGCTGTTCATACACAATGATTCTGCAACCAATGTAGGGTCCTTCATCGGGCTGATGCTGCCCGCGACGCTTGATTTGACCGCGATGAACGGCAACGTCACAATCAACAAGATCGTCAATAGTGGCTCGGGCGGCCTGGACGACGTCGCTAACGCGAACCTGGTGCCGTATCCGAGTCAGACTGGCGGCGACACAGGCACGATCAACATCGTCGCCGCACAGTCAATCGACCTGGGCGCTGGTTTGGCCATGCCGGATCTCAATACGGCCGCGACGCAATATCTCAGCTCTTCAAGGGTAAGCCGGAGCAACTATATCAGCCCACTCGGCATCCCTGAGCCCAATCTGACCGTGGCTCTGCATGCAAATGATCCCACCTCGGTCATCATCTCGGCTGGCCAGGATATCATTGCCAATGACGGGACCGGCGCCGCTCTATCGCTGATCAAGCCAGCGCAGATAGAGGCCGGTCGCAACATCATTGCTGCCAGTGCCGGAACCGGCAATTTCCAGGTCGCTACAGGCGGCGGCCCTGCCACACCCTCGTCGGGCGTTCCTGTCAACAATTTTCAATTCGTTGGCCAGAACAACAACGCAGACGACATTACCAGCATCGTCGCTGGTAACGATATTGTCGGCGGCTCCTATCTGTTGTACGGGCCAGGCACCTTTCTTTTGCAAGCGGGGCACGATCTTGGGCCGCTCGCGCCGCCGTCGACTGTCGGAAATCAACGCGTAATCAACGGGGGCGTGGCCACAATCGGCAATGGCAGCAGCGTTGGCAGCGCATTCTCAGTCACCGGCACCTCGGCCGTCCGCCCCTACTTGCCGGCCCAGAGCGCCGAGATCGATGTGTTGTTCGGCGTCAAGCCCGGCATCGACTATGCGGCGGCCATTGCGCAATACGTCAACCCGGCGGGGGCCGGCACAGGCGGTATCGATTTCCTCGGCGATATCGCCAACATCCTCGGCCAGTCGCGCGACCAGGCCTGGATTACGTTCCAGGGCCTGTCGCCGCAACGCCAACAGCTCTTGGTCAATCGCGCCTTCCTCGATCTCCTCGCCCAGGTGGGGAAGGACTATCAGGACCCGGCGAGTCCGTATTTTCACCAATATGGTCGCGCCTATGACGCGATCGCGACGTTGTTCCCGGGCCGCTTAGGCTATACCGACAACGCGACCGGTGGCGGCACCAACGGTGCGGCGTTCACCGTCACGACCGGCAACTTCAATATCGCGTCGTCGGTGCTCGAGACTCAGCAGGGCGGCGACATCAACATCATCGGGCCGGGGGGGAGCATCACCGTCGGCCACTCGGCGCGCGACACGCTCGACCCCAGCCAGGAGGGTATCCTCACGCTGGCGGGTGGGAGCATCCGCGCTTTCACCGATGGATCGATCCTGGTGAACCAAAGCCGCATCATGACGCAGCAAGGCGGCGACATCGGCCTGTTCTCGGCGAACGGCGACATCAATGCCGGCTCGGGTCCGAAAACCTATGCTTCGAACCCGCCGGTCAGCAGCATCTGCGACGTGAACGGCTTCTGCTTCGTCAATCCGCAAGGGCTCGTCACCGGCGGCGGCATCGCCGCGGTGACGACGCTGCCCGGTCAGACGCGGGGCGACGTGACGCTGGCCGCGCCGCACGGCACCATCGATGCGGGCGCTGCCGGCCTGCGCGGCGGCAACATCACGCTGGTCGCGAACCAGGTGCTCAATGCCTATAACGTCCAGGCCACCGGCTCCGTGACCGGTGTCGCATTCACTGCCGCACCCAACGTGACCGGCGCGCTCGCGGCCAGCACCACGGCCGGCGCCAACACCGCCAAGACCACGCCGACGGGGACGCAGGACCAGGGTAATCAGCCGTCGATCATCATCGTGGAAGTGATCGGCTACGGCGGCGGCGAAGGCGCGACCGGCAGCACGTCCCAGGACAACCAAAGCGGCAGCGGCGGCGACGATCAACGCAAGCGGCAGCAGCAAGGGCAACAGAAGCAGCAGTAGGCGGAGAACATGCGCGTCTACGTGCACGGGAATTGCCAGGCTCCGGTGATCGCGTCGATGATCAGCGATCAGTTTCCGGACTGGCAGGTTTCAAGCTACGAGGTCTTCAACACATCGATTATCGCCGAGATCGACCGCTACCATGAGCTCGTCGAGGCGGCGGACATCATCATCAGCCAGCCGATCCAGGACAAATATCGCGAGCGAGAGGATCTGTCGCTCAGCTGGGTCCGCGCGGCCGCAAAACCCGGCGCCGCGCTGGTGGTGTTTCCCTCGATGCACTTCGACGGCCAGCTGGCGGGATGGCGATCGGTCCCGATCACGGGATACGGCATGCCCTACCACGACATGCTGCTTTTCCACCTGACCACGACGGAGCTCTCTGCCGAGCAGATCGTCGCGCTGTTGCTCGACGAGAATCTTTATTCCGAGACGTTCGTCCTGCAGGAGATCGCGCTGGCGATTGCCGAGATGCGGCGGCGCGAGGCCGCCCACAAGATCGACGTGCCGCTGTCGCCGTTCCTCGACGAACACGGCCGGCAGACGCAGCTCTTTCACATCATCAACCACCCCTGCCGTCCGGCGCTCGCATACATCACCAACGGCGCGCTGGGGCACCTCGGCTATCCAGGAAACGTGCCCTCCGACGGGCGCCGCTACCTGCCCTTCCCGCGCGTGCCGCTCGCGCCGGCGGTGGCGCGCCACGTGCAGAAGCTCCATCCGGCCGGATGGCAGGCCGAGGACCGCGAGCAATTCCACCTGATCAAGGAGACACTGACCCGCGCGGAATATTATCTTCGCGCGGTCACCACTCTGCGGCAGCAGCCATCCGAGAATGTCATGGCCTGCCTCAAGAGCGCCCACGCCGTGCCATTCCTCGCACGGCTCGCCACCGCCCATCCGGAACTCCCCGGCATCGCAATGTGGCAACGGCCGACGGCTCCCGCGAAGGCGAGCGTGCCGGCGTAACGCGAGCAAAGTTCGCGGCGACGGCTATCGAGGGCGCCGCGCCGCTGCGCACGCTGGCGGATAGGATTTTTTCGAGCGACGACAACGGCCCTCATCCTGAGGAGCATGCACGCGCTCAGCGTGCATGCGTCTCGAAGGATGGCGGCGCAAACAACACGCGGGCCAAAAACGCGTAGCCACGCTACGGCTCGTGGCCATGGTTCGAGACGCGTGAGCGTCCTACGGACGCTCACGCTCCTCACCATGAGGTCGGTGGGTGCGGGAGCGCTCGCGCTGCAAGCCTCCTCGGGATGAGGTCGGTGTTTGTGGCTTGACGCCGAGAGGGACGATCGTGCCCGCCCAGCGCCCTTCGATCTATGACTAGTCAAGTGTGAGCGACACAATGACCCTGCGTCACATTGCTGACGGCGTCGCAGCGTAACATTACTTCGCGCTCATAACGTTTACATAACACAAGGAGCTGCCGTGTCCGCCACCGCCACCGCCCCGGTGTCCGCCCCGTCGCTGCCGGGATACAAGTCTCTCGATTTCCCACCGATCTCTGTGGAAACGTCGGTGTCTCCAGACCTGCTGGCAAAGATGCTGGCACGCACCGAAGCGATCTTCACGACCAATGCACGTGAGCGGCCGCATTGGACCGTTCTGACCGCACCGCGATACGAGCCGGGTCAATTCGAGGCACATCGCGCGCAGTTCTTCCAATCGGGGCGCAACGGCGTGGTCACGCTGAAGGCCTTCGCCGCTCGCGCCGGCATCGATCTCGGCGCCTACTGTACCTGCTTCGAATTGGGCTGCGGCGTCGGACGCGTCACCGTGGCGCTGGCGGAGCTGTTTCCGCGCGTGATCGGCGCCGACATCGCCGAGCCGATGCTGGAGGAAGCGCGCCGCTCGGCCGAGTCATTCAAGGTCACCAACATCACCTGGCTGCTCACGAACCGGTTCTCCGTTTACGACGAGCTCGCCGAGTTCGATGTGTTCTTCAGCGGCATCGTGCTGCAGCACAATCCGCCGCCGGTGATGGGCTATCTGCTGACGCGGCTCCTCGGCAAGCTGCGGCCCGGCGGACTCGCGTTTTTCCAGCTTCCGACCTACCGGGTCGGGTATTCGTTCGCGGCCGAGAAATACCTGGCGGCGCCTTCGAAGAACAACATCGAGATGCACGTCTTTCCGCAGCGCGATCTGTTGGAACTGGTGCGGCGTTGCGGCTGTCGCATCCTGGAAATCCGCGAGGACGGCGGCGCCGGCGAGAACAACGCGCAGATCTCGAACACGCTGTTCCTCGAGAAGGTGTAGGCGTCACGGTCGAGCCCGGGCCCGGACACGTGTGCTGCGTTTGCGGTCGCGTCATGACCGCAAACGCAGACTTCACTATTCGGCCCATAGCCTAAAGATCAGCGACTGCTGCGCAATTGACTCATTCGGGCAGTTTTGGCTCGTAGGTTGGGTCGATTGCCTTCTTTAGAGCAAGGATTAAGGTGCCGCTTGGGACTATGGCCTCGATGCGCTCGTTGAGTAACACGATCTGCTTCGGTGTCAGCTTCACCGTCCGCTCGTTCTTTAGCTGTTGGCCCCAGGCCGCCCAGCTCTCGCGCACGGCGCCACTGATCTTCTGATTCTCGTCCTGTCTGATCGAGTTGAGTGTGCGGGCGAGCATCGCACCGAGCGTGAGAGGCTTGCATTTGTCGCAGTTGGGGTCGAGGTCGATTCGCTCGCCGGCTCGAGGGCCATCCTTGATCAGCTGCCAGTCGGTCGGATCATGTGTATCGGAATCTTTTAGAGTGACGCCGTCAACGACCAAAGGCTGAGTGAGGTCGATCGCGCGCAACTCGTCTGCGGCGAGTGCCGCATGCACGACCAGCATCGACAGCGAGATGATCAGAACCCTCATTGCGCCGGTTCCTCGGTCTTGTCCGCAGCTGGCCGCGATGACGCAAGCGGCCCGCTCGAGTAGCCTCCGAATTTGACGCGGTGCTCCCATGTGGTCAGCGCACCGCGCGACCGAGGATTCCGCCAGCACCACAACATCGAACTCCCGCGACACGGCGTTGCCGAGGAAGGTGGTGCTGGCTGCCAGCCGGACGACAACGTCTGCGCCTCGGCCTCGGCGATCGTCACTACGGGATTCCATGTCAGCACGACGCCGCCCGGAAGACGACTCCTCCACTCGTTATGCACAACGCCCCCGCCGACGTTCTCGCCACGTTCATGCTACCCCCGGTGATGGTCGAGGCTCCCATCGACGTAGGCCCCGCCAACGTCGCGGACTTGCCGGACGCCGACAGCACGGTCCAGGTGCCGTTGAGCGAGGCGAACGATCCAGTGCCTGTCAGGCTCGAAAGCGTTGCACTGTCTCCCGGGGCGAAGTCGACTGCCGCTCTCATCATGAGCGAAATCATTCCCGAAGTGTTGTCGTAACTGCCGCTTGTGATGGCCAATGTGTTGACGGCGGTGATGGTCATCCGGTTGAACGTGGCGTTTCCCGAGCCGTCGATCGTGGCGCCTTGGCTGGCCCATGCGTTCCCGGTGATGTTCATGTTGCTGAGATCAATTCCGTTGGCGACCATGTAGCCGGTGGGTTTTGCGACCCCAATCAGTGTGCCTCCCGGTGCTAGCGGCGGCCCGTTATTGAGGAGGCCATTGGGGCCGAAGTCGATCAAGTACTTGGAAAACGACCCGGAGCCGCCTACATCGGTCGCGAAAGCGATGCCGTCGTCGTTTCCTTTTGGAGTTGTCGTAGCTCCAGACGCAATCGTCATGCCGAACACGTCGCGGGTCGTAGAAGTTTGGTTATTGGCCACTACCTCAAGGCCGGTAATGACCGCCCAATACGTTCCCCCCGCCGACGCCGTGACGCCCGCCTTCGCGCCAATCGCATAGCCAAGCTCTTGGTTGAGCTGTCCTCCGACATTGTCATTGGCGTTCGTCTGGAACCGTGCACAATGGATTTCTTGGTTTCCCGTCGACAGGTTGCGTGTGCCGGTGAGACCTGATGTCTGTCCTTGACAGTCGATCGCGTAGAGGTTGCCGAGCGCAGGGCCATTGAGATTCCCATCGACTCTCAAGGTGGCAAATGAAATGGACGTCCCCGCGGTCTGCGAGACCTGCGACGTGCCTTGCATGTAAGCTTGCCAGACATTCTGGTTCGGATTGATGGTGCCGGACCAAGGCAACGGTGGAGCGAGGGTCATCGCCGGGTAAGTATTGATCGACGGCAACGCGGCGGGCAAGGTGGTGCTTACGCCGGTTATCAGGGTTCTGTCCGTCTGGAAGCTCGTCGGGTTGACTTGCGCCACAAGTGTGCCTGCGGTGGTCCCGATCTTGAAGAGGATATGGCCGTTGGGATCGTTTGCGGCAATGATGAAACTGCCTGTTTGGGTGTAGTTCAGATTTTTCGGAACATTGATGGGTGTAGTTCCGGTGATATTCGCACAGTCCTGCACCTGTGAGCTGGCGGGACCGACACAGACCAGATCGTTTACGGTGGCGGGACCGGTAATCTGGGCGCGCGCTGGCGCGGCGAAAAGCAACGAGATAGCGACGAGAATTGCGGGCGTGAAGTCGCTTGCCCGCAAAAGCGACGGTGATTGCTCTCTGCTCATCTCGTGCTCCTGTCCTTTCGGGGGTGTCGAGGGGAATGGTCAGACGGCGCGACAGACGTGCGTCGAAGGTCGGGCAACCGTGTTGCATCGCGCCTCAAAGGGATGACTTCCACACGACCTGACTCTCGTTAACAGCGCGAGCAATCAGTTCAGCACGAATACATGTCGGATGAATGTCACGAGCAGCAGCGAGATGATGTTGGCCATCAAACAAGCTTGCAGCGGTTGAGAAAAGTCTGGCGTCGCCCGCTACAGCCATTCTATGACGGTGCGGCGTCGGCCTTGTCGTTCAGTTCGCGCCGGGCTTACGCCCAGGCACGAGTCGAAGCCCATCCCGTGGATCTGCTGTGGGGCGCCGATGGCGGCACAAAACAACACGTGAGCGACAAAACTCGTGGCCGCGGTACGGATCGAGACATGCTCTGTGCGCGGGCTCCTCACCATGATGTCGGTGTTTGTGGCTTGACGCCGGGAGAGAAGATCGCGCCCACCCAGCGCCTTCGATCTATGACCGCGGAGGCAGGCTCTCGGCTGCACTTGCTGCTTGAATTTGTTCCTTGCGCGCAGAAGGATAATTCCCGCACTATAGCCTCCGCGAAATCAAGGAGACGAAGGCCGACGTCGTGGGTGCGTGGCTCTACATTCTCCTATGCGCCGACGGCTCGTATTACGTCGGCACCACGCGGACGGACCTCGAGGTTCGCGTGGCCCAGCACCAGACGGGTCATTTCGGCGGCTACACCGCCACGCGCCGGCCGGTCGTGCTGGTCTATTCCGACTACTTCGAGCGTATCGTCGATGCAATCGCGGCCGAGCGTCAGATCAAGGGTTGGTCGCGGGCAAAGAAGCAAGCCCTCATCGCGGGGGACTTCGATCGGCTGCGCGCGCTGGCGCGGCGGCCCGACGCTACGGCGAGAAAGACCTTGTCCTGAGAGGTCGTGAAAATCTCTCTTTGTGGCCATGGTTCGAGACGCGCGAGCGTCCTGCGGACGCTCGTGCTCCTCACCATGAGGTTGGTGGGTGGGCGCGACGTTTCCCCGCTGCATCAAGCCACAAGCACGGCCCTCATCCTGAGGAGCATCGCAGCGCGAGCTGCGATGCGTCTCGAAGGATGCTGGTGATGGATTTCGGTTTTGGCCATGGTTCGAGACGCGCGAGCGTCCTGCGGACGCTCGAGCTCCTCACCATGAGGTCGGTGGGTGGGCGCGACGTTTCCCCGCTGCATCAAGCCACAAGCACAGCCCTCATCCTGAGGAGCATCGCAGCGCGAGCTGCGATGCGTCTCGAAGGATGCTGGTGATGGATTTCGGTTTTGGCCATGGTTCGAGATGCCCGCGCGTCCTTCGGACGCCCGTGCTCCTCACCATGAGGTTGGTGGGTGGGCATGATCTTTCCCTACTGCATCAAGTCCTCAAGCGCGGCCCTCATCCTGAGGAGCATCGCAGCGTGAGCTGCGATGCGTCTCGAAGGATGGCCGCGCAACGACTCGTGGCCATCCTTCGAGACGCGTGTACGTGAGACTTGTTGTGCGGAAACTTCAGTGCGCGCACGCTCCTCAGGATGAGGCTGTGGTTGTGGCGTGAGAAGCAAATCTGTTGCCGTCTCACCTGCCGGAGGCAGCGCGCAGCACGTTTCGACGCGCAAAAAAAACCGGGCGTCCCGATCGGGACGCCCGGTGCAGCTATTGCAGTGACGACGAGGCGTCAGGCCTGTCGCTTAGTTCGCGCCGGGGACGCCCACGCACTGGCCGACGCCCGACCCGTGGATCTGCTGGGGAGCGCCGGCGTTGACGTAGGCCGCCTTGAGGGCCGTGATCCACCCCGACGGGATGATCTCAAAGCCGTTGTTCTCGGCGATCTGGCGGGGCGCCGAGCCCATCACGTTGTTGTAGAGCCAAGTGATAAAGCCGCGCACGTTCGCGGCGCGTGCCTCGTTCGCGTAGCAGCCGTAGACCGCCATGTAGGTCGTGCCCGCGAGCGGATAGGCGCCGGCCTGGTTGGTGGTCGCGAGGATGGACTGGTTGGTGTAGGTGATGCCGCCGCGGGTGGTCGGCGTCAGGTAGGTTTTGCCGTAGACGTCCCAATCGGCGTACGTCGAGGACGAGTTCGGGATCTGCGCGTTCAGCAGCGGATCGAACCAGGCGGCGTTGATGCCGGCCGGGGTCGGTGCGATGAACGTGATCGAGGTCGAGTTGGACGGGCTCGGCGTGCCGCCGCCGCCCAGGCGCAGGGCCTCGTTCTGGAGAGCGGCCGAGTAGGGCGCATTGACCGTGCCGCTCGGGCCCGCAATCGTGCTTGCATACGGCTTGGTGAAGTCCGAGCTCACATAGCCGATGAAGCCCGCGTTGGCGGCGCTGTCGCTGATGGTGCCGGCGACGCCACCGCTGCCAGACTGGCCAGTCCAGTTGCCCGAGGCGGCCGAACCGTTCCAGGGACCGTTGCCGCGCACCGCCACGATGTTGTTGATCAGGTTCTGGAAGCTGGTGCTGGGCAGGTTGGGCTGGTTGAAGATCGCGGAGTAGCTGCCGGTGCCGTTGTCGAGCAGCGGGCACACGTTCTTCAGGTAGTTGGTGATGATGAAGCTCGTGCCGCTGCCGTCGGAACGGAAGGTGATGGTGATCGGCAGCGAGGCGCTGGCGTAGCGCTGGGCGGTGGCAATGCCGTTGCCGACGTTCGCATAGTAGAAGGGGGCGGCCGACTGCGCCGTGGCGTTGCGGAACGGAATGGTGGTGTTGCTGTTCCAGTCCGTCACCATGCCGGAGAAGATCGCGCAGATCTGGGCCTGGGTGAGCTGGATGGCGCCGCCTTGAACGATGTTGCCGCCCTGCTTGATCTGCGAGTTGATCTGGAAGAGCGCGCTGTTGACGTTCACCGGAATGGCAACGCCGACCTCGAACGCCGGCATCTGGATCGGCGGGCCGTATTTGGTCGTGTCATAGCTGACGGTCTGCTGAGAGCCGGTGCTGCCGACGGTGACGTTCGCACCCCAGTTCACGGTCGGGGTGATCGGGATCGACACCGTCGTCAGCGCGGCCAGCGTGTTCGCGAGCGGCGAGTCGCTCAGCGCCATATCGATGTGCGCGTAGGGGTAGGTCTGGAAGTGCGTGTTGTTGGTGTCCTTGAAGGGCGGCAACGCGGCCGGATTCGGAGTCGGAACGACCGCCGGGGCGCTGGTGGGCGTCAGGGTGCCGCCATACCATTGAGCCGGGGAGTTGGTGATGTAGGCGCGGAAGCCGTTGCCGCTGCCGACGCCGGCATACATGCCTTGGACCAAGTGCGTCGTGCAGACGTTGGACGGGATCTGTCCGGGGCTGATCGGCGTCACGGTGGTGAAGGTGTAGCCGTCCCACGGGGGCGAGTTCGGGGCGTTATTGAAGCCCACGGACTCCTGCATGAAGCAGTCGAACATCTGGCGGAAGCTGAGCGAGGCGAGCGTGCTGCCGCCGGCGTAGAAGCCATTCGGCACCGTGTTCGGAACGTGCTGCGCGGCTGCCGGCTGCGCCACCAGCACGGCGGCCGCCGAAAGCGCCACCACCGACGTCGTGGTGAGCAACAGACGAGCATAAGATTGCATCTTCATCAAGTTTCTCCGTAAAGTTGTGTTTGGCGGTGATACGTCGCCCTCGCGCCTTCGCGAGACGACCAAGACGCACTCAGCTGTTCAGAAGAGTAGTTTTGATGTGTCCCGGCTATCTAGAAAAGATGCAAAGTATAGATGTCATGAGCGAAAGAATACTCAAGCACCGGCTCCGCATCGCCGCCGCTAGTTGGTTGGCCTACATTCCATAGACAGGTCGAAACGGCCGATTGCGCAGGAATAAATTTCAAATCTACGATAAAAATTCGCTTGGCTGATCGGCTAATGGCGATTTATACTTCGCGAAGGGTATGTCCTTTGATTGCCCCTCGCCCGTAATTCGCCCCCTCTCAAAAACGACCTCTCTCAAAGACCTCCATGCAAGATCCGTCCGCGAGTCGCTCTTCCATACGCGTCCACCATGACGGTAGTGCTATCCCCGCCGGGGCCGCGCCTCAGGCCATGCCCTTTGCAGGCGCGCCGGAGCTTCCGGCGCCGGTGCGACGGGCATTGAAGCTGCATGAGCAGGGCGTCGCTTTCGCCAAAGAGGACAAGTGGCGGCAGGCGTTGCGGGCGTTCCACGAAGCCGTCCGCCTGGCGCCCGACCAACCCAACTTCAACTACTGCTGCGGCATCGCGCTGACCCGGTTCGACCGCTTCGAGGAGGCGCTCGAGGCTCTCCGCAAGGAGATCAGGATCACGCCCAGCCATGCGCCGGCGCTGGCCGAGATCGGCACCTGTCTCGCCCGCACCGGACGCCCGCGCGAAGGCATTCCTTACCTCCAGGATGGCCTGCGGCTGCGGCCGGGAATGCCGCTCGCGCAATACAGCCTCGGGCTTGCATTGCTGACGGAGAACAGGCGCAAGGAGGCGATCGAGGCGTTCGGCCAGGCGATTGCGTTCGACGGCGGCTACGCGGACGCCTACCGCTCGCGCGGCCTCGCTTATGTCATGGACGGCCAGTTCGAGAAATCGGTCGAGGACCTGCGTGCGGCCTCGACGCTGGACAGCAAGAACTACAAGGCGCTGATCGAGCTCGGCATGAACTTCGGCGCCGGCGCACTGGAGCAGCAGGCCGGGCGGCTGTTCCAGATCGCCGCCGAGACGGCGCCTGATGTCGCGCTGCCGCAGTACATGCTCGGCCACCACCTCATCAACCACCGCCAGTTCGAGCGCGGGCTGAAATATGTCGACCGCGCGATCGAGCTTGATCCGTTGGTCCCCGACCACTATGTGGGGCGCGGCTTCGGCTTGATCGGGCAGGGGCGGATCGAGGAGGCGGTGGCGGCCTATCGGCACGCCGGCACGCTCGACCCGAAAAGCCCGGAGATCGCAGGCACGCTGCTGTTTGCCCTGCAGCACAAGCCCGGCGTGACCAAGGCCGAGCTCTTGACCGAGCACAAGAAATGGGCCGCGCTCTATCGCCCCAGTGCGCCGGCCGAGCGATTCCTGTTCGAGAACGATGCGGATTCCGGCCGCAAGCCGCGCCTCGGTATCGTTTCAGGCGACATGCATCGCCATGCCGCGGCCTTCCTCACCTTGCGGGCGTTCGAGCAACTCGCCGCCTCGGGCTACGAGATCTACTGCTACAAGACCGACCGCAAGCGCGAGGACGACGATTTCAGCGAGCGCTACAAGCGCTTCGCGCGAGGGTGGCGGGACATATCCGGGCTCGACGATATGGAGACCCGCAATCACCTCATCGAGGACAAGGTCGACATCCTGTTCGATCTGTCCGGCCACACGGCAGGCAACCGATTGTCGCTCTTCGCGCTGCGCGCTGCGCCAATCCAGCTGACGTGGGCCGGCTATGTCGGCACGGTCGGGCTCGACACCTATGACGGCATCATCGCCGATGCGGTGGAGATCCCGCCCGGAGACGACGCTTATTATACGGAGCCGGTGATCCGGCTGCCGGATTGCTACGTCTGCTACCACCCGCCGACCATGGAGACGGCGGTGTCGCCGTTGCCGAGCGCCGGTGGTGGACGGTTCACATTCGGTTCGTTCAACCGTCCGGCGAAGCTCAACGAGGAGGTCGGCAAGGCCTGGGCGCGCATCCTGGAGCAGGTGCCGGACTCCCGCATCCTGATGGTCTACGGCGGACTGAACGAAGCGGCCACGCAGGACGCCATCTACGGCGTGCTCGGCCGCGGCGGCGTGCCGCGCGGGCGCGTCGATCTCCTGGGCGACAGCGAGCAAGGCAAGCTGCTCGAAGCCTACAGCCAAGTGGACGTGGCGCTCGATCCGTTCCCGTATTCCGCGGGTGTCACCACGCTCGAGGCGATGTGGATGGGCGTGCCGACCGTCACGTATGTGGGCGAGACCTTTGCCGCGCGCCATTCCGCAACCCATCTCACCGCGGCTGGTCTCGCGCAGTTCTGCACCTCTTCGGTCGACGACTATGTGGCACTGGCGGTCGACTGGACCCGCCGGCGGGACGAATTGGCTGAGCTGCGCCGCGGCCTGCGCGACCGTGTCGCAACCTCCCCGCTCTGCGATGCGCCGCGCTTCGCGCAAAACCTCTCGCACGAGCTGACGCGGCTTTGGGTCGAGTGGTGCGAAGGCCGCCGCGCTCGGCAACAGGCGGGCTGACCCGCCGCAATTGTTCCCATCGAGATGCGCCCGAATGGCGCCGCGCGTCACCTCCCCCTGGAAGGGGGAGGTCGACCGCTGAAGCGCAGCGAAAGCGGTCGGGTCGGGGTGTCTCTCTCCACACGGCGCGTGAGCGCGTTGCCGTGTGGAGAGAGAGACCCTTTCAGGGGGAGGGAGCGCATCACCCGCGACGTGGCATCGGGCGCCGTGACGCATGCCACGACGCAGCGTTTCGTCGAATTGTCATCCCGGTAGCTTATTGCTGGCCCGCGCTCTTCTTCGAAAACGGACGCCGCCCCGGATCAAGCCTGGGGCGGGAGGGTCGGGTCGTGCCTTCACCGGTGCGACACGCTTCTCTTCCTCGTTTCTCTCTCTCTCTCTCTCTCTCTCTCTCTCTCTCTCTCTCGCCCGCCGCGCTGACGACGTTACGCCGGAGACTTTCATGCTGACGCAGGCCCAGGCCGCAGCCGAGCAACGGTCGCAATACCTGAGAGCGATCATGGATCGCGGCCTCGCGCTCTTCCATGAGGGCAAGCTCGACAGCGCCGAGGTGTTGTTCCAGACGGTGGCGGAGGAGCCCGCAGTCAAGCCGCTGGTGGCGCACATGCGCGGCATCATCGCCCTGCAACTCGGGGAAAAGGCGCGCGCCCAGGAGCTGATCGAGGAGGCGATCACACTCAATCCGGCGGACACGGAGGCGCACTCCAATCTCGGCCGGATCCTGCTGGAAGATCGCCAGAACGGTGCCGCGCTCGCCGCCTACGCGGCCTCCTTGACGGTGCGGCCGGGCAATGTGGTGGCACACTACGGCCTAGCCAGGGCAATGGCCGGGCTCGGACTGAACGACCTGGCATTCGACACCTTTCGCGATGTGCTTGCGCTCGAGCCCGATAACGTCGACGCGTTGATCGATTATGGGACCTTGCTCAACGATCTCGGTCGGCACGACGAGGCGGTCGCGACCTTGCGCGATGCACTGGCGCGCAATCCCGAACGGACTGAGCTGGACGCGGCGATCACGGCATCCATGCACCCGGCGCCGGCAGGGCCCGAGGCGCCGGACGAGAACAAGCGGGCGATCGCGGCGTTCCGCGACGCCCTCACCCGTCACCCCGAGCGGCCGGAGCTGCATACGCTGCTCGGCTTTTGCCTGATCGCGACCGGCGATTGGAAAGCGGCGTGGCCGCAATATGAGTGGCGCCTGAAGGACGGCGACCTCGGCAAGAAGCTCTTGGAGACCGACCGGCCGCGCTGGCAGGGCGAGGATCTCACCGGCAAGACCATCCTCCTGCAATGCGAGCAGGGCTTCGGCGACGTGCTGCAATTCGTGCGTTACGCACCGATGGTGAAGGCGCGCGGCGGCCGCGTGATGTTGCGCGCGCAGGAGCCGCTGCTGCCGCTGCTGCGTTCGGTCGACGGCATCGACGTGCTGTTCGGCACCAAGGAAAAGGCGCCGGACTTCGACGTGCATGTGCCGCTCTTGTCGTTGCCCATGATCTTCGAGACCGAGCCCGATACGGTGCCGGCCACGACGCCTTATCTCACGCCCGATCCGGAGCTGGTGCGCACCTGGCGCGAGCGCCTCGGGCCGCACGAAGGGGTCACCATCGGGCTGGTCTGGCAGGGCAATCCGGCGCATTCCAACGACAAATATCGCTCGGTGCGGCTCGATGCGCTGCGGCCGCTGCTGGACTGCCCGGGTGCTCGTTTCGTCAGCCTGCAGATCGGGCCGGGCCAGGACCAGTTGAAAGGGCTGGAGGACCGGATCACGGATCTCGCGCCGTCGATCGATGCGAGCTCGTTTGCCGATGCGGCGGCGATCGTCGCCAACCTCGACCTGGTGATCGCGATCGACAGCGCGGTGGTGCATCTCGCCGGCGCGCTCGACAAGCCGGCCTGGATCCTGCTGGCGCTCAACAACGACTGGCGCTGGCTCAAAGGCCGAAGCGACAGCCCCTGGTATCCGAAGGCGCGCCTGTTCCGGCAGACGAAGGCCGGCGAATGGGACGAGGTGATCAAGCGCGTGCGTTCCGAGCTGTGGTCGTTCGCGGGCGCCGACGCGCCGCCGGACGATGCGATGACGGACGAGATCACCGCGCTGGCCCTGCGGCTTTCGGTGCCGCCGCAGGCAGCCAATCCCGTCGTCTGCGATGCCCTGTTCATGGAAGGCGTGCGCCAGCACGGCGCCGGGAACCTCGAACGCGCGAAGAAGCTGTTCGAGCAGGTGCTCGTGCTCGACATGCGTCACGTCAACACACTGTGCAATCTCGGTGCGCTTTCGCTCGCCTTGGGCGACGAGGAACGGGCCCTGGAGCTGCTCGAGCGCGCCATCACGCTGGCGCCCGATCTCGCGCCGGCGCGCACGGCGTTCGCCGACGCGCTCATGGTCGCGCAACACACGGACCAGGCCATGGCGCAGCACCGCAAGGCGATCGAGCTCGCGCCGAAAAGCGAGACCGCGCACGCAGCCTATGCCAGCGCCTTGCGGCAGCTCGGCGACAGCGCGCGTGCGAAAGCGCATTTCGGCGAGGCCGAGAAGCTCACGCGCGAGCGGTTTCACAACGCGCTGAGGCTCGCGCCGAACAACGATGCGCTGCACGCCGAATATGCCATGGCGCTGCACAGGTTCGGCGATCTCGACGGCGCGATGACGCACTTCATGGCGGCCGTCCAGATAACCCAGGCGCAGTCGGGAGAATTCTACGAGGCGCTGGGGCGCACCTGCGCCGCGACGGGCAATCCCGAAGGCGCGGAAATCAGCTTGAACCATGCGCTGGCGCTCAATCCGAAACTCGCAACGGCGCATTGCGCGCTCGGCGACCTCTACCGCGAGCGCGGACGCGCCGCCGACGCCGAGGCGAGCTTCCGGCGCGCGCTCGCGATCGATCCGGACTGCGCGCCGGCGCTGCGGGCATTGGAAGATCCGTCGCTGCCACAAGGAAGCATGCTGGCGCCGCTCGGGCGGTCGGTTCCCCTCCCCCTTGCGGGGAGGGGCTAGGGGAGGGGGTGGTTTGGAGCACTGCTCGTGCCCCGAACCACCCCCCTCCCTAACCCTCCCCCGCAAGGCAGGGGAATCGCATGTGGAAATTTTGGATTCGAAACGTGCGTCCGGGAGGACAATTGGATTCGAAAGTTTCGCGGCTGGAGTACTCTCGATT
>Ga0153954_1000757_pt1 | contig 22312 bp, 18 predicted proteins | sample TSFL038MetaG_FD_102277 | JGI IMG/M metagenome (GOLD analysis project Ga0153954, IMG submission 102277) | Attine ant fungus gardens microbial communities from Florida, USA - TSFL038 MetaG | ecosystem: Host-associated > Fungi > Mycelium > Unclassified | place: USA: Florida, Wekiwa Springs State... | reverse complement strand
CTCATTGCCTTGGTAGATTTCATAAATGCCGGGCGATCCTCCTTTTAACACAACTTGTGAGAGGCTGTTCCAAGCGCCATATCGATCGATGAGGGTAAGAAATTGGGTAAAAAGACGCATAAACGTGCGAGACGAAAGAATGGCAAATACAAACTCTCGAGTTGCTTCCTCATAATCATGATTGGGAGTGCGCCAGCTGGTTTCTTGTTTGGCTTCTCTGATTGCTTTGAGAATCATTTGCCACACTCTTTCACATAAAGCGTTGTGTTGTGATGATCTTAAACGGTTGCGTGGCCATACCCCTAATAAGGTCTGATAAATATAATATTCTGTGTTGAGAGAAGGGGCTCCTTTTTTATATTTACTGTTAACGAGTGCCCATTTTTTGACTTCCAACTCCCATTGCTGGGGTATTTCACTCAGAACATTCAATCGCATGCGGACATCTTCGCTTCGTTTGCTGTCGTGTGTTGAAGTCGTTAAAAATCCTTTTGGCCAAAATTCTTGTTTTTCCTTATTTTGAGCATGAAAATCACCGACAGAATACCCAAAATGTTGTGGATCTCCACCCACTTCATTTAAGGAAAGTAAGCGGTTATAGGTATAGCATACTGTATCTTCAAGCCCTTTGGCCATGATAGGTGCTGTCAGCTGTTGGAAACGAAGAACACAATCCCGATAAGCTTCCTCCCCTTTGCGCCGTTTATTCCATTTCACTAAAAGTAACTTTTCTAAAAAATCAAAAATGGAAATATCCAAATCAGTTCTTTTGGCTTTTGCTTTTTGAATGGCAATCTTAATTAAATGGGCATCTCTTTTGCTCACAGCACCTTGCATCCTGACATACGAGCGGTAAACGGGAAAAAAGGCAATCACTTCAGCAAAAGCAACTGTCAAATCGTGGCGGGTCAAATCACGGTACTCTGGGCTATTTTCGGAAAGGCGATCTAATTGCAGACCTAGCGCTTCCACATCGCTTGCCATTTCATATTCGGCAAAGTATTTTTTAGCTTTGTATAACGCATCTTCAAAATTGAGAGAGTCCCCCGTGTAATTCTCATAGATTTGTCCCATGATTTTTTCATTTTCTCGTTTCACAAAAAGACCATTTAGCACATTCAGATACTCATAGCCTACCGTTCCATCTACGTCCCATTCTTGAGGCAATTTTTCTTTTCGCTCTAAAATTTTCTCAGCAATCGTCAATAAAGAAAATCTTTGTCGCAATTTTCGGAAATACCGGATGGGATCATAGAGACCATCGGGGTGGTCAATCCGTATTCCATCAATATGTCCCTCACTGATCAATTGGAATAGAAAGGCGTGATGAGCTTCAAAAACAGGATCATCTTCCATTTTAATCGAGATCAGCTCAGACAAGTTAAAAAATCTGCGGTAGTTGATTTCGTGGCCCGCGACTCGCCAATAAGAGATTCGGTAAAACTGTTTTTCTAATAGCTTATCAAAAAGATCGAACGAGATAGCTTTAGTCTGTTTGCCGTTAAAAAGGGATAAAATTTTGTCTATATGAGCTCTTAACGAAGCAGATCTGTTTAAATGCTCTATCAGCCTTCTTTGGCCTTCTATCTCTTGATTGGCTCTTTCTTGAGTCGCCGCAAATGATTGGCGGAAGTGCTCTATCAACTGCATGTACTCCTTTAAATCGGGATGATCTTTTGAAAGAGTACGCTGCAATTCCTCTATTCCCACCTCAAGAATCATGGGATAGGTGTGTGTGGCAATGGGCAAAGGATAATCGGCATATTGAGCGCTAAAATATCCATCTTTCAAAGAAAGTGAGATGGCGTGCGAGTTTAAAACCTCTCCGTACGATTGATCAAGAATTGGAAGCAGCACTCTATCTTGAAGTTCCCTTTTCTCAGGATTCCAATTGATGTCAAAAAAAGGAGCGAAGATTGAATAAGGTCCATTTTTTAACACATCTTGCCACCATTGGTTTTGTCCCCCTTTGATTCCCATATGATTGGGAACAACATCACAGATATGCATCATCCCATGTTTTTTTACTGCCCTGAAAAAATCTTGAAATTCTTTGGGTGTTCCTAAAAGGGAATTAAATCGGTTAGGGTCGGTAATGTCATAACCATGTGTGCTATAAGCCTGAAAATAGGGTGAACAGTAGATCGCTTCAATGCCAAGCGCTTTCAAGTAGGGTAGAATTTTCTCAGCTTTTTTGATTGTCATTTCTGAGGAGAGCTGCAATCTGTACACTGAGATAGGAATAATCATTCAGAATTTCCTAATCTGTTCATTAAGTGATAGCCATGACAAATGACTGCAAGAGGTGTGTCGAGTGATTGATTGTTCACATTTTTAATTTCGTCAAAGCAAAGTTCAAATAAAAATAGAGTGATCAGAAAATCGAGTTCCTGCATGTTTTTAGGCATGACGGCAAAGTTTTGTGTCTTTTGTAAATAAGCACTTAAAAAATTTACACTCATCCATATTGACCAACAAAAAGCTTTCTCTTGGGCTGCCTTACGGTCTGGGATTAACCCTTGCGCATGCCATTTATCAGCAGCATCAAATCCTGCATGAGTGATTGAATAGATCAAAGAAGCGACGTCTCGCAAAGCAGAGCGTTTATATTTTCTTTCAGCTTTAGAAAGATCAGCCCTTCCACCAAACCCTGAGATCAAAAATTCTTTTCCCGTATAGACAAGATTATCCAGAATAAAATTGCCATGATGACGAATACGTAATCCTGTTAAGGGGGTTTTTAAGATCAATCCCGCACTCTCTAAAAATTGCTTATAAAAAGGATGTTCGCCTTCTAAAAGCCTCATTTTTTTTAAACGGGCAAGCGCCTCAAGCGCTTTCTTTCTCATGTTTTGGTACATGGAACGTTGGTGAAAAAGAGTGTAGCCTACAGGAGCGAAATCAATAGATAATGACGAAGAGCATAACGCTAAATGAAGCTTTGCTGTTTCTTCAGCCAGTAAACGGGTCCATTCTGTTTGTTCCGCTAAAAGGAATTGGATTTTCTCGGGGATAGGTTGCGTAGCTAACTCAACCCATGTTTTCAAAGGAACTAACTGTTCCTTATCTAAAGGTTCTGAAAGGGTTTCAATGCCTTGTAAAAAACGCCCGGCTCCTTCAACAAAAAGTTGTCTTGCATTCTGCTCAAGGGGGTTTTCTTTAGCGGGCTCTTCTATTCCCAAATAGATTTTTTGCGAACTCTCATAAATAAGATAGCCTAATACCGGAATAAAACCTTTAAAATCGGTTTTCTCTGTTAAGAAACGGCGGATTTCAATATCAGAGTCAATTTCTTCTTGCGTTTGCGTCACAGCTCTCACAAGGCCTTGTTTTTCCCCTGAATTGCACAGAATACCCCTTACTACACTTTGGTCCTTTATCACTTTTTTTTGACGATGGATCATTTCACTGAATAGCGAGACTAGTAATGGACTTTGATCTAAAACGCAGAGCATTTTCTTGCCTTTTTTGGATTGAAGCCAAGCGATGTGGTGGTTGTCGGGCTCTTGTAAATGGGGTAAATCCTCTTCAGAAATAGGTGCTAAAAATAAAGGAAAATGATCCACAAACCCCGCGTCGTACTGTATTTGAACAATGACTAGATAGATTTTCTGCCTTTTATCTATAGGCAAATAATCGAAGAGATGCACTTTAGATTTAGCTCTTTTTGAAATTTTTGGTGAAAGAAAAGTGGCTAAAAGAGTTTCTATTTTACGCTTCATCCCAGGCTGAAATAGATTCTCAAAGACATCATCCCAAGTGATAGTAGGTACATGCTTTTCCACAGAAGGTGCTGGCATTACTTGCTTTTCTAACGAGAACCAATAATAACCATATGCTCCCAAAGTCAGAAAATAAGGTAATTCACCAATTGAAGGAAAATGCTCGTCTGAAAACATTTCGACCAAACTGTAACCTTGATACTCTTTCAAATCGAGCTCAACGTATTGAGCAGAACGGGAAAGATTGGCAACAATCAAGATGAGTTCTTCTTTGTATTTCCTGAAAAATACCAAGACTTTGCGGTTCTCTGTGATCAAAAACTGGGTTGTTCCAAAGCTGAAGGCTTTAAACCGTTTTCTTAATGCGATCAATTGTTTTGTCCAGTGAAGAAGAGAATGGGGATTATTGAATTGAGCCTCTACATTCACAGTTTCATAATGATACTGCGGATCGATAATGGGGGGTAAATAAAGCTGCTGTGGGTTAGCTTTAGAAAATCCTGCATTGCGGTCATTAGACCATTGCATGGGCGTGCGTACCCCATTGCGGTCTCCTAAGTAAATGTTGTCCCCCATGCCGAGCTCATCCCCATAGTACAAGGCAGGTGTGCCGTGCATAGAAAACAGCAAGACATTCATGAGCTCGATCTTGCGCCTGTCATTTTTGAGCAAGGGGGCCAGCCTGCGCCGAATCCCTAAATTCAAGCGTGCTTGAGGATCGGTAGCATAGACATGGAACATGTAATCTCTCTCTTCATCTGTGACCATTTCGAGAGTCAACTCATCATGATTGCGTAAAAAAAGAACCCACTGACAATTTTCGGGAATCTCAGGAGTTTGCTCCATGATATCGATGATCGGCATCCAATCTTCTAAGTGAATGGACATAAAGAGCCTTGGCATCAAAGGGAAATGAAAAGCTGTATGGCACTCATCCCCACCTCCAAAGTACTTGGCTGCATCCTCTGGCCACTGATTTGCCTCAGCGAGCAGCATCCGATCTTTAAAATGAGCGTCCACATACCCACGGAGTCTTTTCAAAAAAGCGTGTGTTTCTGGAAGATTTTCACACACGGTCCCTTCTCTTTCAAAAAGATAAGGGATGGCATCAAGACGCAGACCATCCACTCCTAAGTCAAACCAAAAGCTCAAAATGGTGAAGATAGCTTTTTCTACTAGAGGATTTTCAAAGTTAAGATCGGGCTGATGACTATAAAATCGGTGCCAGTAATAACGTCCCGCTTCCCTATCCCAAGACCAATTAGATCCCTCAAAATCTTGAAAGATGATCCTAGCCTCTTTGTATCGATTTGGATTATCGCTCCAGACATAAAAATCAGCCTCTTTATGAGAAGCGCCTTTTTTTCTAGCTCTTTGAAACCAAGGATGTTGATCGGATGTGTGGTTAATTACTAATTCTGTAATCACTTTGAGCCCTCTTTGATGAGCTTCTTTTAAGAAAAGCTTAAAATCTTTTAAAAGGCCGTAATGAGGATGTACATCTGTGTAATTAGAAATATCGTAACCATCATCTCTTAATGGAGATGGATAAAAAGGAAGTAGCCAAACGGCTGTGATCCCTAAGTCTACAAGGTAATCAAGCTTCTGTGTTAAGCCCTTAAAATCGCCAATCCCATCCCCTGAACTATCATAAAAGCATTTAACATGAAGTTCGTAAATGATGGCTTCTTTATACCATTCTTCCATCCCATTATAATAAATGTTTTTCTTTTTTATAATAAATTAAATGGTGATATTTGAAGACAGAAGGGATGCAGGGCGCCGTTTGGCTAAAGCTCTTGAAGCTTATAAAAACAAACCGGATACACTTGTCTTAGCCCTCCCCCGAGGAGGAATTGTCGTAGGGTATGAAGTAGCTGAAGCTCTGCATCTTCCGCTTGATATTGTGGCCCCTCGTAAAATTGGAGCACCATTTAACCCAGAATATGCCATTGGCGCAGTGACAGAAACGGGGGAATCGATCCTTTCAGAGGAAGTGATCTCTTCTTTAGATATATCAGAAGCTTATATCAAAAAGATGATTCAAAACGAAAAAGAAGAAGCGATGAGACGCATGAAACACTACCGTCCTGGTTGGCCACCTCGTCAATTGAGTCAGAAAAGCGTGATCCTTGTGGATGATGGGCTGGCAACTGGCTCAACGATGCTGGCAGCTATTAAAACATGCCGCGCAGAAGGGGCCTCTACAATCGTTCTCGCCATTCCGGTTGCTCCCCCCGAGACCTTTCAAAAACTTCAAAAAGAAGTGGATCAGGCGTATTGCTTAACGACACCTCAGTCTTTTTTTGCTGTGGGGCAATTCTATCACCATTTTGATCAAGTTTTTGATGAAGAAGTGAAAGACTTACTATCTAAACAATCAAAGGTATTCAGCAAACCATAAAGAGGCCATTCTTCCCACCTCTTCAAGGGCACCTGGCTCTTCAAATAGATGTGTCGCCTCAGGGACAATGGCAAGCTTTTTCTTGCAGGCTAACAATTCAAATGCTTGGCTGTTCAACTCAATCACGCCAAAATCGTTTCCCCCTACAATCAACAACGTAGCAGACTGAACACGTGACAGAGCATTTCCTGCCAAATCGGGGCGGCCTCCTCTGGAAACAACGGCCCTGACTTTCTCCCCCATTTCAGCTGCCGCACAAAGCGCAGCCGCTCCCCCTGTGCTGGCTCCAAAATAGCCGACGCTTAAATGGCGTGTGCTAGAATCATTATTGATCCATTCCGTAGCCGTGAGAAGACGCTCTGATAACAAAGGGATGTTGAATCTTAATTCGCGCGTGTGGATATCGATTGTTTCTTCCTCTTGCGTCAACAGATCGAAGAGCAATGTCGCAATCTGCGCATCTTGCAAAAAGCGGGCCACCATTTGATTACGCGAGCTCAAACGGGAGCTGCCACTGCCGTGAGCGAATAAAACCACCCCTTTTGCATTTTCGGGACAAACCAGATCTCCCAAAAGTACCTGAGATCCTACCGAAATCTTAACTTCTTTTTTTAAATGAGTTTTGACAACCATTTGTGACCCGCCTGCCTATATCAGAATCTTTAAACTAAATTGGCTGACAAATTAGATCAACGACTTCGTTTTTCCTGGTAAAACTTACACATTTGCTCAGTCGTTAACTCGACCTGGGTAGAATGATTTTGACTAAAGACCTCTAAGCCCCCGTTTTTCCCAGCGATCAAATCAGCAATGGCCTGTAAATAGGGGTGTTCTTCTCTTTCGCTTTTAAGCGTAGCGAATTGTAAACAATAACTTTTCCATAAACGGTCATCTATTTCAGAATTAAATTTATAGCTTCTTTTGAGAGAAAGCTTATGAAAAATACAGAACATAGTAAAATAGAGTTCTGTTTCTAGTTGCTTGTCAGATTGTTCTTTCTTAATGAGAATCATTAACCAATTAAACCAACGGTCGCGGTTGAAAAAAGTAAATTCTTTAGATTCCCCCTGGACTTTTTCAAAAGGTTCTCCTAAAAGCAATGGTGCGGCTTTCAAACATAAACGATTGCTCGCAAAAACGCAGCACCCCACTTTTTGGTAGCTTGATTTAATTGTTTCTAAATATTGCAATTTCAAAATTTTGGATAGCGTATTCTGTGTGGACCCTTCGTTTGGATAATCAGATGGATGATGAAGTTGAAGGACTTGTAATAAAACCTCTTTTGTAATTTCTTGCCCGACTTTAAATTTTTGCAACCCCGGAGAAATGCCACAATGTTGCCCTTTGTTAATGAAGAACAGCTCTTGCTTAGTCGTCGTGAAATTAACCGAATGACCTTCCCAGCCGCCTATGACTGTAATTGGAATGTCTTGATCGAGAAGATTCATGAGCTCTGTAAGCTCTGCGTCAGATGGAGGCCTTCCATAAGAGTGGTCGATAACATAAGCCTTTTCGCACATTTTTTTAATTTTATCTTTAGTGGCATCTGAAAATTGGGAAAATTGTAGATAGTCTTGGATATCTTGCATCACAACTTTTTTACCTAAAGATCCACTGAAACCTTCAAAACTCACTTCACAAGTTCCAGGAAAAATGTCGCTTGCTCCCTTAAATTGATAGGCGTGCTTGCCCGAAAGACCAAATGTATGACCAATAACGCTTAAAAAAATACCTGGGTTAAACCTAAACTTAATCTCTTCTTTGGGGCATTTTTCAAGCCAACTCATAAAATCTTGTAATACGCCCATAGGTAAATCGCAATCAGAGTTACTAGCTGCCCTATCTAGACTCTTGACCAGGCTTAAAAATTTGAAACCAATCATGCAAGCGTGAAGATCAGAGGAATTTGCCTGGTTTCCTTTTGGGACTTGTGGACGTTTAAATTTTTCATATTCAGGTTTATAAACATTGCCGTTCACTTTGAGGGGATGAGTAAAAGATACAACCTTGATCTGACGATCATCGTCTACATAAGCGACGTCAAAATTGTCTTTAATCATATTGAAAATGACATAATCCCCGACCTTCTTGAGCAATTTAAGTGCATTTTCTTTATTCCCTACTGATTGAGCATAACTTTCAAGTAAACGTTCATCTGGCTGATAATGCAAATTCTTTTGAAGAACTGTTTCTTGTAAGGCCACTGGAGGAGGATTGGGTTTTTCTTCCAAAGGAATAGGAACAGGTTCTGGAGTGTCAAAAACCGGATCTTGCGCAACAGGTTTTTGGGTTGTTTTTGGCAGGTCGGCTTCTTGATGGCAAGCCTTGACTACGATATAAATGAGAGCTCCAAGGGTAAAAGCACCAGCTCCTAAGAGGGAATAGGCAATTGTTGGCTGGGAAGAAAGGTAATAGGCTCCGCCAACAAATAATCCGATATCGATACAAGCCGTAACTACAGCGCAAGCCGTCCACTGCCAATGAATACAAGAAGAGGTATCATTGTTAATCATAAAAGCATTATAACATACAAACATATAGATAATATTAAAATGAAAATCTTTATAGAATCTTAAAAAATTTATATGGACCAAAAACGTCTTTTTTTAGGATTAGAGGTTAATGCCCCTTGGCCCTCAGAATTTCCCTATGGCCGCCTCATTGATTCGGCGCATCGGCATGTCACACTTGCCTTCCTGGGAAATATCGATTTTCAGAAAATGGAAAAGGCACTCCAGTCATTTCCGATTCCCTCCTTCGCACTCGGTTTTGCTGGCTATTTTGATCAATGTCTTTTTTTACCACCCCGCCACCCTAGAGTCGCCGCTTGGCATGTGACATGGTCGGATCGAGAAAGCGAGCTTGTGCGCTATCAAAAGACACTCATTGAATGGTTAAAAGAGAATGATTTTGCTGTGGACACAAGGCATCGATTTCTTCCTCATGTCACGCTATGTCGCTCACCATTTAAAGAAAGATCCTGGCAGCGTGCTTTTGCTCCCCTTCCGCTCATCGCCCATACAATCCATTTATTTGAAAGCGTTGGCAATTTAAAATATGTCTCATTATGGCACCACTCTCTCTTGTCACCCTTTGATGAAAAGGAACATACAGCTGATCTGGCTTTTACCGTGAAAGCCGAGAGTTACAAACAACTTTTTATGCATGCCGCCACGGCCCTTTGTTTTCATTTTCCCCCTTTGCTGTCGTACATCCCTTCAGAAATCAATGTCGTTAATTTGGAAGAGGTGATCATTAGTTTAAATCAAATGGTGGGAAGTGCCGATGGTGCAATAGGCTGCCCTTTTAAAGCGGTCAGCTTTCACAATAAAATGAGCGTAGAAAATGGGATCATTCAGTGGGAGATGATTATCGATGTCTAATTTACAAAAAATAGCTCCATGCACGTACGTTTTACCCCGTACGGGTGAAATGCGTGTCCCAGGTCTGATCATTGCATCTGACACACTTTTGAGTGAAGTTGATATTGAGAAGCCTCTTGAACAGGTGCGTAACGTCGCCCATTTGCCTGGCATTGTGGGCTATAGCGTGGCCATGCCAGATATTCATTGGGGATATGGCTTCCCGATTGGCGGGGTTGCTGCGATGGATGGAGAAACAGGTGTCATCAGTCCCGGAGGGGTCGGCTACGATATCAACTGCGGTGTCCGATTAGCCACAGCGCCCTTGATGCTTCGTGAAATCGATTTGAAAACAAAGGAAAAACTGCTCCGCGCCATCTACCAGCGTGTCCCTTCAGGCGTTGGCCATGGGCATCGAGGGAGTGGTCTCTCGGATGGTGATTACCAAAAACTTTTGACACAAGGTGCACGTTGGTCGATTGAAAAAGGATATGGCATCCCCAAAGATCTCGAGCATATGGAAAGTCATGGCTGTTTAGAAGGTGCTGACCCAAATGCAGTATCACATGAAGCAAAAGAGCGGGGGCGTCAGCAGATTGGCTCGATTGGCTCAGGGAATCACTTCATTGAAATCGGTGAAATTCAAAAGCTATTTTTACCTGAAATCGCCTCTGCTTGGGGTCTGAGGGAAGGACAGCTTTATATCCTTATCCATTCAGGCTCCAGAGGTTTTGGACATCAAGTTTGTCAGGATAACTTAAATGCTTTGATCAAAGCAGGTTTTTCTAAAGGGCTTCCCGATGCGCAACTTGTGGCTGCACCCATACAAAGTTTAGAGGGTAAGCATTACTTTGCAGCGATGGCGGCGGCTGCCAATTTTGCTTTCAACAACCGGCAACACATTTTGCATGGCGTTAGGGAAGCTTTCCGGGAAGTGTTGGGTCTAGGCCCTGAAGATCTTCCCTTAATTTATGATGTGTGTCACAACATTGCAAAATTTGAAACCCACCTTGTTAACGGAGAAAAAAAACGACTTTGTGTCCACCGAAAAGGTGCGACACGTGCCTTTGGCCCTGGCGCTGCAGAGCTTACTCCCCTCTTTCGTACAACTGGACAGCCTGTGCTTGTCCCTGGAGACATGGGCAGAGCCAGTCATATCCTGGTTGGATCAGGGAATCCCCTCACATGGTGTAGTTCTTGCCATGGTGCAGGGCGCGCTAAAAGCCGTATCCAAACTTTGAAAGCATGGAAAGGAAAAGACACCATTCAACACATGCGGGAACAGGGCATTATCGTGATGGCAAGTTCAGGACGTACTGTCGCAGAGGAAATGCCCGATGCTTATAAAGACGTCGATGCCGTGGTGGAAGCTGTTGAAGAAGCAAACCTGGCTAAAAGAGTTGCAAGGCTCCGCCCCCAACTAGTCATTAAAGGTTGACAACCCGGGCAAATGCCCGGGTCATGATTGATTATGGATGTGGAGAAGTGCTCTTTTCAGTTGCTGAAAAGACCGGATAATAGTGGTGATGGTGATACTCTTCCACACGTATTCTTTTTTTGATATAAGGATTAGGAGGTTGCACCGGAACAAAATAGACAGGAGGGGGTGGAGGGGGTGCAACTACAATAGGTGCTGGCACTAAACACATAGGTCGTAAACAATCAAATAAATTCAGCGAAAAACTAAAATGAGTTTTCGCAAGCGCGCAGGCAGGCGTTAACAAAATGCCTGCCGCAACTAAAACAGAAAAAAATTTCATATTTTTCATATATAAACAACTTCTTTGGTTGAAGAAGCGTTTATAGTATATTTAAAACCTGAATTATAGAGTAGTTAGAAAAAAAGAGAAGGAGTTCTAGCATATTTATTTTTCAAAATAAATGTAAACGTCCATTTGTTCTCCAATAAATAAATTGGAATTATTTTTTTCAATGCGGTAAAGAATTTCAAATATCTGGGTATCCACTTTCTCATTCAGCTCATTTGTCAAATACTTCTTAGGTACCATAACAGGTTCTATATGAATAAATTTGAGTGGAAATTCCGTCTCGGTATCTCCCTGCTTAAAAGCCACTGCAGGAGATTCTGGATGAAATTTCGATGCGCTCAGTTGATCAATGCTCACTCGTAAGTTCAATTCCTCAATGTTTCCTAAAATGATCGCAGTTTTACTTGGATCTAAAGTTTCCCCTTCACGGATCTTGATTTGCAAAACATTCCCTTCGATGGGAGATGTAATGAATGTTCTATCTATTTCAATTTTAATAGCTTCCATCTCAGCCAGAGCTTGCTCTACTTGAGTTTGCCCAATCTTTAAATCAGGCTGCCATGCACCATGCTTAACCTTTTTGAAGCGAGCTTTTGCTGCTAAATACTCCCCTTTCGCTTGCTGAAACTTATAGAGATTGATCCATTTTTCGCTTCTACATTTAGCGCACCGATTGGCCATACAATATTCGATGATTGATTGATGGTATAGCGCTCGGTTTTTAAATAACGTTGCCTGTGCAATGGTTAGATCTTCTTCTCGGGGCATTGCGGCGATCTTCGATAAGTTAGATAAGCTTTCCTCATATCCCTTCTGCTTAATTTTTAGATGGGCCATTAAGTCTTGATTATAAAGTTGAAAAAGAATATCACCTTTCTTTACTTTGTCATTTACTGAGACATAAATTTTTTCAACACTACGATTAAGAGCTGAGCTGATCAGGATGCTGCCAGATTCTGGTTCCACAATGCCCGTTCCACTAATATGAGTGGGAAAGGGGGGGTTTGCTACTTTAACATCCTGGGTGGCTTGTACCGGCTCGTTTCTAATAAAAAAATTTAAAATCAGCAAAAAACTCAAAAAAGTGGCCGTTGCAACTAGATAAATATATTTTCTAGACATTTTTTTTCTCAATTAATCCATCATTAATATGTATGATATGGTCAGCAAAAGAAAAAATTCGATGATCATGAGTAATTACAAAAACAGTGCGACCTTTAGATAGCGCAAGTTCGTGCAAAAGCGTCATGAATGTGATCCCATTTTCTTGATCGAGCGCACTTGTTGGCTCATCACAGAGAATAATAGGAGGATCATTAATTAATGCACGTGCAATAGCAGCTCTTTGTTGTTCCCCTCGAGATAACTCTGTATGAGGGAAATTCATTTTTTTACTGATATGCAACTGTTTGAGAAGCGAAATCCCTTTCTTTTCTGCTGAACTTTTCTCTTCACCTTTGATGATCAATGGTAATGTGACATTTTCTAAAACGGTCAACGTAGGAATGAGATGCAATGTTTGAAAAACGATACCCAAATTTTGATTGCGAAAGCGAGCTTTTTCTAATTCATTCATTTTGTTTACGTGATGACCTAAAATAAACAAATCCCCTTCATCTGGGGTCAGTATCGTTTCAATAATGGATAACAAAGTCGTTTTTCCAGAGCCAGAAGGACCCACTAAAAGCGTCAATTTTTTTTCAAAAATTTGCAAATCGATCCCTTTTAAGGCCTCTACTTTGCTTTCACCAGCGCAAAAACTTTTTTTAATTTCTTTGCATTGTATTGCTATCATATACTTGTCATTAATATGTAAGGGTCCACTTTGAAAACCTTTTTAATACTTAAGAAAGCCATAAGAGTACAAATAATTGCAGCAACTGATCCTGTAAAAAGGAGTAATTTTCCTGGAAACGCAAAAGTCAATGTCGTATTTTTAATGGCGTAACCCCAAAGTAATGTAGCCGCTGTTCCTAAAATATAGCCAATAATCCCCACTACCACGGCTTGAAATAAAATCATTTTAAAAATCATTTTTTCGTTTCCACCCAGAGATTTGATTAATGCGTAATAACTTATATTCTGAACAGTCATCATATAGAAAATTTGTCCCGCAATTGAAAACCCAATGATCATTCCTAAAAGAACTGATATCCCATAATTGATTAAAATCCCTGTTTTTAAAAAGTGGTTAGCAATTCTCGATTCGAACTGATTTTTTGTTAGACCCAAGACTTTTGGATTTGAATTGATTTGCTTGAGAATTTGCTCGATATCTCCATTTTTTTGTGCTTTAGCCGCAATGTATTGGATGCGACTCGATCCACTAAATAGTTGAATTTGACTATGTAGAGCAAAAATAATAGGTTGTGGATAAAAACCGGGGGTGCTTTTTGCAATCCCCGCAATATTGCCCCTTATGCCATTGATTTCGATTTCATCGCCAATTCTCAACGGAATTTTTTTCCCGTCGGATGAAGTTTTCGCCAAAAGATTTTTGGCAGAGTTAGAGTCAATAATGACAGCTCCTTTACGGTATAAACCCTCAACGTTGCCTTCAAAAGATTGAGGCAAACCGATTAAAGTGTCGTCATCAATCCCGTACACTTCTGCAATTTGATAATTGCCAGATGTCGTTTTGAGGGGCAGGAGTAAATAATTCACAGGAACGGCCCATTGAATGTTAGGAATGCTTTTGACATATTGAAGATAATCTTTGGGCATGGAACGGATAAGATCTTCTCCTTGTGTCGTGGGATCAATTACCCAAATATCGGGCGAAGAAAAAATCGTTGAAATCCGATAAGATCGCGAAATTAAACCTAAATAAATAGCTGATTGTTGTGATATTAATAAGATAGCTAAAAAAAACCCAAAAATCAGACCTATAAAAGCAGCCCTATTGCCAATCAACATTTTGAAAGAATTCATTATCATAATTTCACATTCAGCACATGTTTAATTGCGAGCAAATCAGTAATTGTTAATTTTTCTCTGCATAATAAAAAAGTAGAACGCAAATAAGGATGATATTTATTTAGATAAATAGCCTTTGCATCGAGTTTAAAAAACCATCTTGCAGCTTTAAAAATAAGATCCGCCATCGTTTTACCAAAAGGACTTAAACCAACCACTTCACCTAACTCAGTCCCAGAGATGGCACCCAGACAAAGAAAATTGCACTTTTCAAGAGCTAAAGAATCGCAAGCAGAGCACATGAGGTGTTCAGTCGTGCCAACTGGGGCTCCCAACACAGCTAAATAGGAGTTCACGACCCACCCGTTAAATCGATCAACGGGTGTGAGCATTAAGGCGCCTAAAATTTTATCTTTTTGTTGTGCATAAAAGATCCTTTTTTCCACATCCCTATTAAAAAAATTGATTGCGCCTAGGTGAATTTGAGGCCCGCGCCTTTGTTGCAACCAAGTAAGGATGGTGTTTTTCATTTGTTTTTCTAATAAAGGATCAAAATCTGTGTATTCTTTAATCTCGACCCCTTGTTGAAGAGATTGATTCACTTTCCATCGCAATTTTTGTTTTTTCTTAAAGTTGCTGGGATTAATACTTAATTCTGAACCTAGTTCGATCATCGTACGACAACCATTGCTGATTGCCCAACGGGCAAAATCTTGATAAACCAAGATATAAACTGTTTTCAAATTCTCTTTTTGGCAATGCCTATGGAAAGCTTTTGTTAGTTCTTCAATATCTTGCGGCAAACAAATGGGGTCCCCTATCACTACGGCACAATTTCCAATCTGATGATAACCGATCACTCCATCGACCTGAGGGATTTGGAAAACATGGCAGGGAGAATGAAGTAAAGTGGTAGATTCAGGACTGCCTAAACGCTTAACAATTGAAGCTAAAGGTTCCGGCTTTTTAAAATCTGTAATTTCGTCTTTTAAATAGTACACATAATAAATATAACAATTTAAAATAATTTTTTACATTTTTTATTATTTCATTTATCTAAGTGGTTGCACATGCATAACCTTCCTTTCATTTCCTTGCCATTAGGGTCGGGCAAGGGCACGCTCAAGGGCACAGGCAAGAAAGGGGTATTTAGAAGTCTATTATTGCCCGGGAAGCGTTGAGTAATCACCCGGGGTCATGTGGGCTTTAGGACCAGCTGGATTTTCTTGGAACTGCGGTGAGCCCATGATATCGTTGAGGTGTTGAGTTTGCAAGGGAGGTTGGGGATATTGATATTCAATCTGATATTCCTGTCTAGGATATTGTATTGGAGGGGCATATGGTCTTGGTTGGTAGGGTTGGTATGCAGGAGGAGTGGGTTGCGATATTTGATTTACCGATGTGCGTTGACGAGGAGCAGCTGGCTTTGGCTTAGCTTGCTCCTCTTGTATAAAAGGGCGTTTTGGCAAAATGACACGACGTGGGGCCGAGCGCAGTGTGTCAACAGAAGGGCCCGCAAATGGTTTGTCAGGTGGCTGAGCTCCCCTGGCTTCTTTTCCTTTGGCTGTGAGCGTTTCACTTAATGCATGACTGACTGGACTTGCGACCTCTCGAATTTGCCTAAGTTGCTTAGGATCAGATGGAAGAACAGGCAAATTAAAACCTGAAACTTGAGTCAAAGCTTGGAGCACTGCAGTTTCGGTGACAACTCCATCGGGTGTGACAATGGCAGGGGGCCGGGTTCTCTTCATCAAGTTTTTCACAAACTGAGGTGCAGGTGGAATCGATTGAGCAAGAGACGGAGTAATCCATTGAGGATTCACATATCCTGGATGAGTCCACCACCACCATAAACCCCACTGTTCTGAGTGGGGAAAACCTGCCCATGCTGGCCAATTCCACCATGGAGGGGCTGCTCCCCATGCTGACCATTCGTTGTAATAGTGGTTATAATGATGCAAATAAAGTAACTGATAATCGGGCCAATAAGGAAACATTATCTCCATTACAAATAAGGGATCAAGTTTTTCACTTGGCTCGTATACAAGGGTCTCTAGTGCCTCCCCATTAACATAGATTGCAGAAAACACTTCCCCTCTCAAGTTAACGGGCCAATCCCAAAAACCTGGAATAAACACATATCCCAATTCACGCCAAACATAATGGGCAGGGCAATAAACCCAGTTACTATCCATTAAATCCCAACGACCAGAATACCAAATATAGTGCCGTTTTTCAGAATCAAATTTCCAAAATCCAGGAACCCAAAAATATGTAGCTGATGTCATAGGTGGAGGCGATGAAACTCTCTCGTCAATCTTACTGGGAGGGGGCATTTTCAAATAATTGAGCCTGTCTGGATTTTCAGTTGTCCAAAATCCGCTGACTCGTACCCAGCCTTCCGGATAATTTTTCCAATGCCCATTTACCCAATGCATCCCTGGAGGTGGGCGGCGCCAGACACCGCTTACCCAAAGAAAAACACTATGCTGCGAAGACCAAAACCAATAACCGGGAATCCAAATGGCTTGCGAGTCTTTTTGACGTGTGGGCAGTTCTGTGATTTTAGGGGGTGGTGCATGAGGTACTGCTCTCAAAAGGACACATCCCGATTCACGTACAAGATAAGCCTCGTGGACAGGTCCATCCATCACTGCTTGATATTCTTCAGCAGTAACAACCACACACGTCGAAAAAAATAAGATCGAAAATAAAGCACGGATCATCTTCACACCCCTTGTGTTTATTATTTAGAATAATTATTTTATTTTCAAATGGAGGTATCATGAAAAAAATCGTGTTGACCATCGTATTATGTATCATCGCGCAACCTGCTTTTGCAATCCTTTCACCCCTTTACCAAAGCCTTGAAGAGATAAAAGCGATTGTGACTAGCCCTGAAATTGAGAAGCAAATCCCTCAAGGACAATCTATCATTAGCATTAAACGTGATGAAATTGGTTTTGTGCTGAAAACAGATGAGCTTAAAATGCGCGTCGATATCCAATATTCGCCTACAAAATATCCTGGGCCAAAGCAGTTTACCCTTGTCTTTCACCCACCTGTCAATCGATGAACTTATATCTCGTACGACACGGTAAAGCGAATACATCTCCCAATGGTGAACACATACTTTCCAAAATAGGAGAAGAAGAAACACGTGCTATGGCTCACCTTCTTAAAGAAAAAGAGGTGGAAATTGATGAGATTCTGCACAGTCCAAAAAAAAGAGCCCAACAAACGGCTCAAATCATTGGCCAAATCGTAGCTCCTGATGTAGCCCTCATTCAAAAATCAACCCTCAATCCTGATGAACCTATCGAACCTTTTTTCGCTGAAATCGAGCCTCTAGATCGTAATCTTCTCATCGTGAGCCACCTCCCCTTCTTAGAAAAGCTTGTTGCCAGCCTGACAAACTCTATCGTAGACTTTGCCTGTTCCTCCATTGTCTGCTTAAAAGAAACCTCAGGCTCCTTTCAAGTTAATTGGATTTTATCACCTTAGTAACCTGGGTTTTAGTAGCCTGATTTTCGATGTGATCCAATCTACTTTTCTTTAGAAACGATTTCTGCAGCTTTTTCTAGTGCAGCATCGATATTTGGGAAGATTTTCTGCTCACCAATGGATTCTGCAAGTCCAAATTTTTTAATATCCTGTTTGGTTTGACCGTGCACTCCAGATAAAAAAAGAACTATCCCCTTCTTTTTGCATTGGTTATAAAACTCTTCAATATAAAAGCTGCAATGACCATCGACATGCAAAGACCGTCATAACCAGTTCTTTGAATAGCGAGTCTTTTTTTTAAAAGAGCTCTTGAAAAGATTTGTTCACAGTTGATATTTCTAACTTTAACACGCTTTTTTTTTTGTTAACGTGGGACTGACAGTAGGAAAGGAAGCTTCTTTAAATCAAAAATAATGGATCGTAAATGATGAGATATTTATTAATTTTAATTTCCCTTCTTTCAATTTCTGTATACGCTCAACCTTCAAAGCCACAACCACAGCGATCCGAGCCATGGATAAGAGATCAAGATGATCAGACAGATACTTTGGCAATTCCTTTGGATTCCAGTGAAGAAGAGGAGCGCCAAGAGCAAGAGAAGTTGCAAAAGAAAAATCCTCGCTCCAAACAATCCTATTAACCTGACTTTTGGGTTGTTCCCCCCTATCCTTAGGGCTTTTTATGGTTTAGATTGCGCTTTTTTGCTCGTCAATAACACATCGTGATTCCAGTCGGGGAGCTGGGCAAGGATGTACAGATCTCTGAAATCGGCAAAACAATAAAATTCAATATCGTCTTTTGTGATTCTCTTAAACCAGTTGAATGTAAAGAGGTTAGTGAAGTATCATTCTTGTCTCTTAGCGCTCCTGAATTGGACTCTTTAAGAAACAAATATGACCTAACACCAAAAATACATGGCAGCCATGATTTTCACATCACCTTTGGAGTAAAATATGAAAATTAAATTAGTTTTATCGACATTAACATTGTCTTGTTTATCACTTTTTGGCTCGGTTGATAAATCAATCATTCCTCATTTAGATCAACTTGTTACAAAAGATTTAAACGGTAAAATTAATAAGATTCAAAAAGTTGAAATTGACAGTTTATCCGTAAATTTAGATGAACGTCTGAGAGTGATGTCATTTAACATGCTGTTTAATTTATATGACACTGATCTCGAAGCAGTAGATCGCTGGGAAACCCGAAAAATGCGTGTTGCCGAGTATATTCAATGGGCGCACCCAGATGTAATTGGCAGCCAAGAATTGCAGTCTGATCAGCTCGATGACCTATGCTTTCTTATTGGGGAAGAGTATGCATCATACGGACAGGGTGCGGATGACGGCATTAGAGCTGGCGATATCCCTGCTGTTTTTTACCGCAAAGACAGGCTACAGTTGATCAAAGGACAAACATATTATTTTTCCGAAACTCCCGAAGTGATTAGCAAAAATCCATTTGGAGGGAAAAATACGCTTACCGCTTGCCATTTTCGAGACAAACAGACCAATCATGAGTTTTTGGTTCTCAATACTCACCTAGCATTTCGCAATATTGAAAGACGTTTTTATGAGGCTTGTAAATTACGAGACTTCCTATTAAACAAAAAAACTCAGCTGCCGATCTTTATTACCGGAGATTTCAACACATTCCCGTTTAGACAAGAGCTAGACTTACCATTTTATGATGGGGATCAAATTGTCCGAATGATCGAAAATGGGTGTGTACTTGATAGTTTCAAATGTGCTGTTCTCGGTCACTTTGGACCAATCTCCTCTACCAATTTTTGTTCAGAAAGTAAGAAGCCATTCTCTTCTGAAGGAGAACCAGGGATCATTTTAGACCATATCTTCGTAAGTGACGGGATTCAAGTCTTATCACACGGGATAGATGCCGCTAAAGTCGACGGACATTTTCCTTCTGATCATTTCCCCGTAATCATTGATGCGATCATTCATTGAAGAGAGTCGACGGATTAGCATCGGTGAATAATTGCTGAAGGGAGGCTTTTGTAGATTCGAGATTGGTGTGATGGATCCCCTGGATGCCGAGTTGTTTGGCAACATCAATGAGTAAAGCGCGGTCGTCGATGTAAATAATGCTGGAAGGGTTTACCTGTACAACATCAATGGCTAATTTGTAGATATCGGGATCTGGTTTTCGAAAATGGACAAAAGAAGAAACGATAAAAAAATCGACAAATGAAGAAAGGTTAAATCGTTTGATGCGGTCGATAGCAATCTCTTTACCTTCATTACTGACAACGCCTACTTTAAGCTGATGCTTTTGTTTGATTTCTTTCATCAGAGCGATCATTTCTTCAAAAGGGCGTGCAGCGTTAAAAATGAACTGCTTTACGTCTTCCATTGAATAGGATCTTTTGACATAAAAAATAATTTTGCTGAGGTAATCCTCCAAAGTCATTTTGCCAGTTTCGTACGTGTCAAAGATCAGCTGATGGCGGCTATTCATTTCATCATAATCGACTTGAAACGCTTCTGCCGTTTTTTTTCGCAGCGCATGATCCCACCCATTTGTCAAAAGAACTCCGCCAATATCTAAAAAAAGGGCCTGATACCGAATCATCGTTGCCGTATATTTGAATAATCTAATATTATTATTATAATAATATATTTAATTTACAGGTGAATTTTCATGGAACAAAAAAAAGGCGTGATCTTAGTTACCGGATCTTGCGGCAGAATTGGAGCTGCTGTCGTCAAGAGGTTGGGTCAAGACTATCGCATCGTGGGATTCGAATTATTAAAAGCATTCTATGCTTCTGCCAATGAAGAACTTGTTCCATGCGATTTAACGTCTGATGAAAGTGTACATCAAGCGTTAGCCCATGTTCGTAATTTTTATGGTAATCATATTACAGCCGTCATTCACCTAGCCGCTTACTACAGCTTTCATCACAAAAAATCAGATCTTTACAACAAAATCACAGTAGAGGGTACCAAAAGGCTGCTAAAAGGGCTGAGAAGCTTTCAGGTTGAACGCTTTATCTTTTCCAGTACCATGTTGGTGCATGCTCCCTGTGAACCTGGACAAAAAATTGATGAAAATTGGCCTATAAAACCTAAATGGGCTTATCCAGTATCGAAAGTTAAAACTGAAAAAGTGATCCATGATGAAAGGGGAAATATTCCCACAGCCGTTTTGCGCATCTCGGGAGTCTATGATGATGATTGCCATTCCATTCCCATTGCGAATCAAATTCAACGGATTTATGAAAACCAGATGAACGCCCACTTATTTGCTGGCAAAGTCTCTCACGGCTCAGATTTTATTCACATGAATGATCTTGTCAACGCTATTACAGCTTGCGTTGAGCTGCGCCACACTCTGCCAGAAGAGCAGATCCTTTTAATAGGCGAGGGCAAAACTTTAAGCTACGGCTATTTGCAGCAAAAAATCAGCAATCTTATAGAGGGTAAAGACATTAAAACCATAGCCATTCCCAAAACAATCGCAAAATTTGGAGCCTGGATTGAAAATCATGCTCCTTTTGTCCATGACGAATTCATTCAGCCCTGGATGATTGATCTTGCGGATGATAATTATGATCTAAATATTACCAAAGCAAAACAAAGCCTCAAATGGGCTCCCCTACATTCACTCGACAAGACATTACCCATCATGATCAACTCACTGAAAAATGATCCCATTGCTTGGTACAAGAAAAATGGTCTCTATATGTCCTCATCTTTACGCAAACATATTGAAGAGGAGCAATTTATTTAGAAATAGACCTCTTGCATAATCTAACGTGAGCCATCGAATGCAAGATTTTTGTGAAGATTTTTTTCATCTTTTTTTTGACATACTCAAATAGAGTAGGCAAAAAAAGGATGAAGAAAAGATGGGCAAAAAGATGAATTTGATGGCCGCGAGAGGTTATGCAAGAGGTCTACAATGAGTATGCGTGCTATGGTGATGTGTGAGGCAAAAAAGCCGCTTCAGCTGATGCAGCTCTCTATTCCCAGTCCCCACCCCTACCAAGTTTTGATCAAAGTCGCCGCTTGTTGTATCTGTCGCACCGATTTACACATTGTTGACGGAGAACTACCTTTCCCTAAACTTCCCTTAGTCCTTGGACATCAAATTGTCGGACACATTGTCCAATTGGGTGAAAAGGTGACAGCGTTTCAAATAGGAGAAAGAGTAGGAGTCCCTTGGCTGGGTGGCAGCTGCGGCGTTTGCTCTTATTGTTTAAATGGGCAAGAAAATCTGTGCGATAAACCCGTTTTCACAGGCTATCAAATCGATGGGGGGTTTGCAGAATATTGTGTTGCTGACAGCCGTTTCATTTTTTCTTTGCCCTCCTTTTACTCTGATGTTGAAGCAGCCCCTTTATTATGCGCAGGATTGATCGGATATCGGGCGCTCAAGTTAGCCGGCCATGCTAAAAAAATTGGCTTTTATGGATTTGGATCTTCGGCGCATCTGCTCACACAACTAGCCTCCTACTTAGGATTGCAAATCTACGCATTCACCCGGGAAGGTGATCACAAAAAACAGGAGGCAGCCTTGCAATTAGGTGCTGTTTGGGCTGCTTCATCAATGACTTTGCCACCAGATGTGTTAGATGCCGCCATCCTTTTTGCCGCGACTGGATCGTTAGTGCCT
>Ga0153954_1000756_pt1 | contig 22314 bp, 26 predicted proteins | sample TSFL038MetaG_FD_102277 | JGI IMG/M metagenome (GOLD analysis project Ga0153954, IMG submission 102277) | Attine ant fungus gardens microbial communities from Florida, USA - TSFL038 MetaG | ecosystem: Host-associated > Fungi > Mycelium > Unclassified | place: USA: Florida, Wekiwa Springs State... | reverse complement strand
CTGGGAAGCCGGGAATGTCGATGTACGAGATCGCAGTCGCGTCGCGCGCCTCGTCAGCGAAAGCGCCGAGGCCCGAGCCGAGTACGATGGCGAGCGACGGCATGGCGTCAAGCCCCCGGCCCCTGAGCGCATCGATCGCCGCGTCTGGAGGAGAATGCATCTCGCGCGCCTCACGAAAGTGTTAGAACCGCGCGTTCGACCCGACGCCGATGTTGGGTCATAATAGATGCGCCGCCGGTAGACGGAAAGACGGCGCGAAGGGAGGCTTTGTATGGAGCATCAAGCAAGCCGGCGCGATCTGTTGCTCACCTCGCTCATGGCGGCGCTGCCGTTCGGCGTGACGAGCGCATCGGCCAGTCCGCTCAATCCCGCGCAGACCCTCATCACGCCGCCGGATCAGCTGCAATGGACCACGGAATCGTCTTTTCCCAAGGACAGCGTCGACAGCTGCCCGTTGATTGGCGCGACGAACCAGCCTGGCCTCTACTACACGCTGGTGCGCTGGCATCCGGGATATATGAGCGCGCCGCACCTCTATTCGACCGACCGCTATTGCATGGTCTTGTCGGGGACCTGGTGGTGCAACAGCGGCCCTGATTTCGACCCAGCGTCATGCGTGCCGGTTCAAGCGGGCAGCTATGTGCGCCGCATCGCTTTGACGCCGCATTACGACGGCGTGATCCGCGGCCACAGCGAGCCGGCGGTGATTGCCATTTGCGGAATCGGGCCGATCAATTTCACGCTCATCGATCCGTCGAAGCCGCGCTGGCGCGAGGTGTGAGCGGAGGGGTCGCTCCGCTGACGCATACGCCCTCAAGGTTCGCAGACCTTGAAGGCGAGCGCGCCGCCTGAGCGCTCGTCTAACGGTTCTCGCGCGACGTGGACGCATCGGCGTTCGCGCCGCCATTGAGTTCGACCCCGGCAATCTTTGCGTAGAGGCGAGCGACGGAGGCGTCGTCGTCCCCTCCCATTCCGGACGCGGCCGTCATGAGAAACATCTGGAGGGCGGAAGCGGCGAGCGGCGTCGGAAACGAGGCGGCGCGCGCCATGTCCGACACGATGCCGAGGTCCTTGGTGAAAATATTGACGGCGCTCTTGGGCGTGTAGTCGTCGTCGAGAATGTGCGGCACGCGATTCTCGAACATCCAGGAATTTCCCGCCGAAGCGGTGATGACCTCATAGACTTTCGGCAGGTCGAGCCCGAGTTTCTTGGCGAGAGCGACCGCTTCGCAAGCGGCCGCGATATGAACGCCGGCGAGAAGCTGATTGACCATCTTGAAGGCTGAGCCTGCGCCGGGCTCGCTCCCCAGGCGATAAACCTTCGACGCGATCGCCTCGAAGATGGGTTCGGTCCGCTTCATTGCGTCTTCCCGCCCTGACGTCAGAAGGGTCAACGCGCCCCCGGCCGCTCGCGCCGCGCCGCCGCTGGTCGGCGCATCGACGAAGGCGCGGCCCGTCGCCTCGACTCTCTCCCCGATGCTGCGCGCCTTCGCAGGGTCCATCGTCACGCAGGATATGATGAGCGCATCAGGGGCCGTTGAAGCAAGCGCGCCGTCGTCGCCAAACAGGATCGCCTCGCATTGCGCTGCGCTGACCACGACGAGAATGACGGCGTCCGCGCCTGACGCGGCCTCGCGCGAAGCAACCGCCGGCTTCCCGAACTCGCGCTTGAAGCGCTCCGTCGCGGCGGGATTCGTGTCCGCTCCGACGACGGGCCAGCCTTTGCGCGCGAGATTTGCGGCGACGCCATAGCCGATGGCGCCCAATCCGATGACGGCGATCTTGTTCGATTTCATGCGGCGAACACTAACACCGGGCGCCGCATGATGGAAATTTTTAGTGACAAGGCCCGTGATCCGCGTCTTGCTTCAGACCGGCAGATGATCGGGGCCAAAACTCTCCGGCAGAAGCTCGGCAAGAGTGAAGGAGCGCCGCACCCCCTCGGGGCCGGCGATATGGATCAAGGTCGAAGGATCGGCGAATTCTCGGATGCGCTGCCGGCAGCCGCCGCACGGCGTGCATAGCGCCTCGCCGTCGCCGACGACGAGGATCTCCGCGATGCGGCGCTCGCCGGCGACCGCCATTGCGGCGATGGCCGCCGCCTCGGCGCAGGACCCCTCGGGATAAGCGGCGTTCTCGACGTTACAGCCGGAAAAGATCCCGCCAGACGGCGTGCGCAACGCCGCGCCGACCTTGAAGCGCGAGTAGGGCGCATAGGCGTTAATCTGCGCATCCTTGGCGGCGTCAAACAAATGGCGAAGCGCGCCCTCAACGCTCTTTGACATAAGGAATCCCCGACGCTCTCGGCGGGATCGCTTTGCCGATGAAGCCCGCGAGCAGAATCACGGTGAGAATATAGGGCAGGGCTTCGATCGCCTGCACCGGGACGGGTCCGATGATCGGCAGCTCCACACCCTGCAAGCGGATCGCCAACGCATCGAGGAAGCCGAAGAGAAGGCAAGTCGCGAGCGCAGGCCACGGCCGCCACTTGGCGAAGACGAGCGCGGCGAGCGCGATGAAGCCTCGCCCGGCGCTCATGTGCGGCTGGAAATAAGACAATTGCGACAGCACGAGATAGATCCCCGCGAGCCCGACCAGAAGGCCGCAGATGATCACGGCGCTATAGCGGATCGCGCGAACCGAAACGCCCGCCGTGTCGACCGCCGCCGGATTCTCGCCGACCGCCCGCAGTCGCAAACCAAAGCGGGTGCTGTAGAGCGCCCAATAGGTCAGCGGCGCCATGAGGAACGCGGTGTAGGTGACGAGATCATATCCGGAGATCAGATGCTCGTAGATGGGGCCAATGATCGGAACCCCGCTGATCTCGCGCACAAAGGGAAATTCGATCGCGCCGAACTGGGCGCTCGCCGGCAATTGCGGCGTTCGGCCGCCCTGCGACCAGATCGCGTTGCCAATGAGCGCGGTGAGGCCGTCGGCGACCATGTTGATCGCGGTTCCCGACACGATCTGATTGGCGCGCTGGTCGATCGAGGCATAGCCATGGATCAACGAGAAGACGACCGTTGAGGCGAGACCCGCGGCAAGCCCCATCCATACGCTGCCGGTGAAGGTCGCGCCTACGGCGGAGGCGAATGCGCCGACGAGAATCTTGCCCTCAAGCCCGATGTCGACCACCCCAGACCGCTCTGACCAGAGCCCCGCAAGGCAGGCCAGAATGAGCGGGGTAGCAAGGCGAATGCCCGAGGCGAAAATCACGATGAAGGCGTTGAACCATTCCATGCCAGCCGCCCATCAGATGGGCGGCTGCGCCGTGCGCCGAGCGAGCAGGGCCGCAACCGGGCGCCGGAACATATGCTCGAGAGCGCCGGCGAAGAGCACGACCAGGCCCTGGATCACGACGATCATGTCCCGGCTGATCTTCGGCATGTCGATCGAAAGCGCTTGGCCGCCCTGGTAGAGAACGCCAAACAGGATCGCGGCGAGAATGATGCCGACCGGATGCGCTCGGCCCATGAGCGCGACCGCAATGCCGACGAAGCCAAACCCTCCGACAAATTCAAGAATCAGCCGGTGCTGGTCGCCCAAGATGATGTTGGCTGCGACACCCCCTGCGAGCCCGCCCGACAAGAGCGTCGTGATGACGGTGACGCGGGCGGGCGAAATGCCGCCATAGACGGCGGCGGTCGGATTGGCGCCGACCGTGCGGATCTCATAGCCAAGGCGCGTTCGCCAGATCAGCAGCCAGACCGCGAGACAGCAGAGGAGCGCGAGAAGGAAGGACAGATTGAACGGCGTGACCGGCCACGCGACGCCAAAATGGGCGAGGATCTCGTGGAACTGCGGCACGAGCGCCGTGTCGCGGAACGGCTCCGTCTCGGCGTTCATCTGGCCCGGCTTGCGCAGCACATTGACGAGCACATAGCCCATGATGGCGGAGGCGATGTAATTGAACATGATCGTCGTGATGACGATATGGCTGTCGCGATAAGCCTGGAGATAACCGGGGATGGCTGCGAAGGCCGCGCCGAAAACCGCGGCGCCGATGATGGCGGCGACAGCCAGCGAATACCCGGGCAGGAAGCCGAAATGCAGCGCGACCAGCGCCGCGCCGAGGCCTCCGATATAGGCTTGGCCCTCCGTGCCGATGTTGAAGAGGCCGGCGTGGAAGCAGATTGCGACCGAGAGGCCGGTGAAGATGAAGCTCGTCGCGTAAAAGAGCGTGTAGCCGATCCCTTCGAGATCGCCGAGCGCCCCGAGAACGAGGCTCTGCACGGCTTCGAGCGGATTCTCTCCGATCGCGAGCACAACAAAGCCGGAGATGACGAAGGCGGCGGCGACATTGACGAGCGGGATGAGCGCGACATCCGCCCAGGCGGGCAGGGGCTTCAAGGGCGCGCTCATGCGGCCCGCTCGCTGACGCCCGCCATGAGAAGCCCGAGGTCCTGCGCGTCGGTTTCTTCGGGCCGCCGCTCGCCGGTGATGCGGCCGCCGCAGAGCACAATGATGCGGTCAGAAAGCGCGAAGATCTCGTCGAGCTCGACCGAGACAAGGAGCACCGCCTTGCCGGCGTCGCGCTGGGCGACGATGCGCTTGTGGATGAATTCGATCGCCCCAATATCGACGCCGCGCGTCGGCTGGCCGACGAGCAGGATTTTCGGGTTGCGCTCGATCTCGCGGGCGAGAACGATCTTTTGTTGATTGCCGCCGGAGAAATTGGCGGTCTTGAGCAAGGGCGCCCTGGGGCGGACGTCAAAAGCGTCCATCTTTTTCTCGGCGTCGGACACGATGGCGCTGCGGCTATAGCAAAGGCCTTTGCCGTAAACCGCCTCGCGATGAAAACCGAGCATCGCGCTCTCGCAGGCTTCGAACGGCATGACGAGCCCCACGCGATGGCGGTCTTCCGGAACGTGGCCGACGCCGCGGAGCCGCTCGTGATGCGGATTCCGCTCCTGCGCAGGAACGGGGGCCCCTCCGATCAGGATCTCGCCTGAACTCAAGGGCCGGATGCCGGCGAGCGCCTCTAGAAGTTCGGACTGTCCGTTGCCGGCGACGCCGGCGACCCCAAGGATCTCACCCTCGCGCAAGGCGAAGGACACGCCGTCGATGCGCGCGACGCCCCGGTCGTCACGCACCACGAGATCGCGCGCTTCGAGCGCTATCGCGCCTGGATGCGCCGGGCCTTTCTCGACCTTCAGGATCACCTTGCGCCCGACCATCGCGTCAGCGAGCTCGGGCGGCGAGGTCTTCGCGGTGTCGAAGGTCGCGACCATCTCTCCGCGGCGCATTACGGACACACGGTCCGTCAGATTCATGATCTCGCGCAATTTGTGGGTGATGAAGATGATGGTCTTATTCTCGCGTTTGAGCACGCGCAGCATCTCGAACAGTTGGTCAGCCTCGGCGGGCGTCAGCACCGCGGTCGGCTCGTCGAGCACGAGAATCTCAGCGCCGCGCACCAACGCTTTCAGGATCTCGACTCGCTGTTGCAGTCCGACGGACAATTCGCCCACAATGGCGTCGGGATCGACCACGAGGCCGTATTCGCGGCCGAGTTCGCCAAGGCGCTTGCGGATTGCGCCTGCGCCCGCGGAGAGCAGCGGTCCGCCTTCGGCGCCGAGCATCACATTCTCGAGCACGGAGAGCGGCGGCACGAGCATGAAATGCTGATGCACCATGCCGATCCCATGGCTGATCGCCTCGCGCGAGGAGCGAATTCTGACTGGCTGGCCGTTGACTCGAATCTCGCCTCTGTCGGCTTCATAGAAGCCGTAAAGGATCGACATCAATGTCGATTTGCCGGCCCCGTTCTCGCCGACGACGCCGTGGATCAACCCGCGCTCGACGATAAGATTGACGCTGTTGTTGGCGTGAACAAGCCCGAATCTCTTATCGACGCCGATCAGTTCGATGGCGGGAGGGGCTGTGTCCCCCATGTTCCTGACACCCATCCTGGCGTTGTGCGTCATGGCCGGGCTTGACCCGGCCATCCACGCAACTCGACCACCGCTCTTCCCAGCCTGGCGTTGGTTGCGAGGTTTAGCGACGGACGCGAGAAATGAGCATGGATGGCCGGGTCAAGCCCGGCCATGACGTTCAATGCGCAAACTCCTCGCCCAGGAACACCCTCACGCCGGGCACTTGTTGTCGGACATATAGTCGTGAACCTGGATCTTGCCCGAGATGATGTCTGCTTTCGCCTGGTCCGCCTTGGCCCGCACTTCGGCGCTGAGAATGGCCTTGTTGTTGTCATCGACAGCGTAGTCGACGCCGCCGTCCTTGAGACCAAGGTCAAGGACGCCAGGCTTCCAGGTCCCGTTCTTCGCGTCCATGAAGGATTTGTAGGTCGCGACGTCGACGTGCTTTAGCATCGATGTAAGGACATGGCCGGGAAACAATCCGTTCTGGTTGGAATCGACGCCAATGCCGAACTTGCCGGCGTCAGCCGCCGCCTTCAAAACGCCTTGACCGGTCGCGCCCGCAGCAGCGTAGACGATGTCGGCGCCGCGATCCATCTGCGACTTGGCGAGTTCGCCGCCTTTAACAGGGTCGTTCCAGGCTGCGGGTGTTGTGCCGGTCATGTTGGCGAAGATCTCCGCCTTGCCGTCGGAGCCGTATTTGACGCCCTGCGCGTAACCGCACTCAAATTTCGAAATCAAGGGAATGTCCATGCCGCCGACAAAGCCGACCTTGCCGGTCTTCGACGAATCCGCGGCGATCACGCCGACGACGAATGACCCTTCATGCTCCTTGAAGACGATCGATTGGACGTTGGGCAAGTCGACCACATCGTCGATAATGCCGAAGTTCGTCTTTGGGTATTCCGGCGCGACCTTCTTCAGCGCGGTCTCCCAGGCAAACCCGACGGTCATGATCGGCGAGTAGCCATCCTTGGCGAATTTGCGCAAGACCTGTTCACGCTGCGCCTCGTTCTGGATCTCGAGGTCGCGGAAGTCGATTCCCGTCTCCTTCTTGAATCGCGTCGCGCCGTTAAACACGCCCTCGTTGAACGATTTGTCGAACTTGCCCCCAAGATCATAGACAACAGCGGGCTTGACGGCGTCTGCCGCGAAAGCAGCCGTCGAACTGAAGAGACTTCCGGCGAAAACCGCCGAGGTCATGAGCACAGCGCGACTGAACATATTCCTCACCTCCCACTGCGTGAACGGCGCCCAGGTCTGCCCGGAAAGAAACTGACCGGCCGGCCAAACACCTCCGCCCGCTCGAACGTCAAGCACGGTGAAGGCGCTCCAGCCCACTCCAACATGGAGACTATTCGGGCGCTCTACCTACGGCAAGCGGAAGCCATGACCGACCAGCCGCCAAGGAACAGTTGGCGTCTGGCGACACGGGTCGCCTCTGCGCGGGAGTGTCTGGGGGAGTCGGCCCGCGGGTCGTGCAAGCGGGGGGCGAGCGGGCGCAATCTCGCTGCTGGATCGCGGACGCTGCGCGGCTCTGCTCGTCGCCAAAGCGCGTGACGCAGCGGGCGGAAGATGCTAGGCATGGATGAGTGGGATCCGAACGACCTACTAGGAGCGAAACCCAAGGAGTTGAATCCATGGCTTGGAATGGGCCTCCCGTCGTCGCCAGTAGGGCGGGTTCATGGAAGAGAGCCGCCAAGTAGGCGGCGGTGTTTGCGGATCGATCTTCGTGCGGGTCCAGGCTAGGTATCTCCCCAGCGATCCTTCTATGGCGACGGATGGCTGGATAGACGGGCCGCCAGGCGTCGCCGAATTCCCACCAAATCTCCCAATCGCCGAGTCCGAAGGCCGCGGGGCGTCGCGCTGGCGCCAATGTGTCGCCATCGCCAACCCTGGAACCGCGCCGATGCTAAGCCGTCGTTTCTCCGAGCTGCTTCGACAATAAGGATTTGCCCCGCGAAATGTTCCTGGTTCAAGCGAAGCCTGACCGACGATCCCCCTTTGCTTCTCTCTCCGGTCGATTCGAGACGATTTTTTTCATCGTCGCGGCGCTGGTCGCCGCGTTCATCCAGCCAGCCTACGCAGACCCGCTTGCGGTCAAGGTCGGCGTCATCCACCAGCCGCATGACCGCGATACGATCTCGATCCTCGATATTCCCGCCGCGGACGATTTCGTCGCCGGCGCGCGCATGGGGATGGACGACAACAACACGACGGGCCGCTTCCTCGATCAATCCTTCTCGATCGTCGACGCCAAGGTCGCCCCCGATGAGGATCCGATCGCGGCGCTGAAGCGTATGCTCGACGACGGCGTCCGGTTTTTCATTGTCGACCTCCCTCCCGCCGGCGTTCTCGCGGTCGCAGACGCTGCACGCGCGTCAGGCGCGCTCGTGTTCAATGCGGGGGCGCCCGACGACCGCTTGCGCGAGGAGGACTGCCGAACCGATGTGATTCATGTGGCGCCCACCCGCTCGATGCTGACCGATGGGCTTGCCGAGTATTTGATTTGGAAGCGATGGCCACGGTGGCTTCTTATCGTTGGATCGCATCCTGAGGACCAGCTCCTCGCTGAGGCTTATCGACGGTCGGCCAAGAAATTCGGGGCGAAGATCGTCGAAGAGCGGGTCTTCCAGGACACTGGCGGCGGCCGGCGTTCCGATTCCGGCAGCGTCCAGGTTCAACGGCAGATGCCGGTCTTCACGCAAAACGCGCCGGCCTACGATGTGCTCGTCGCCGCTGACGAAAGCCAGGTTTTCGCGGGCTTCTTACCCTATCGCACCTGGGATCCCCGACCGGTCGTGGGCTCGGCCGGCCTGCGTCCGGTGAGCTGGGACCCCTCGCACGAATTCTGGGGGGCGGTGCAATTGCAGAACCGCTTCAAGCGCGCCTTCAAGCGCGACATGAACGAGCGCGACAACCAGGCCTGGGTCGCGACGCGCCTGATCGGCGACGCCGTCGCTCACACCAAATCCGCCGATCCTAAGGCCGTGCGCGACGAGCTTCTGTCGCCGGGGTTCACGCTTGGGGCGTTCAAGGGCCAGGGGCTTACGGTGCGCACGTGGAACCAGCAGCTGCGCCAGCCCATCCTGCTGACCGACGGGCGGGCGACGGTGTCCGTTTCGCCGCAGGAGGGCTTCCTGCATCAAACGTCCGAGCTCGACACACTCGGCTTCGACAAGCCGGAGACGAAATGCAAACTTCAATGATGAGCGTCGCGCGGCGCATCGGCGTCGTCCTCCTTCTTGCGAGCGTCAGCGCGTTTTGTTCGTATCCCGCCGGGGCGATGAGCGCTTATATCACCAATGAGAAGGGCAATTCGATTTCGATCATCGACCTCGACAAGCTCGAGGTGACGCACACGATCAAGGTCGGGCAAAGGCCGCGCGGGATCGCGCTCAGCAAGGACGATGCGCGGCTGTTTGTCGCTCTTGGCGACGACGACACGATCACAGTCATCGATACGAAGACCCTGAAGGAAGTCGGGCAGCTGCCGTCGGGCGCCGATCCCGAGCAGTTGCGCGTTAGCCCCGACGGGAAGCTCCTGTTCATCGCGAACGAGAACGACGCGCTTCTGACTGCGATCGATATCGAGACCGGCAAGGTGGTGAGCGAATTTCCCGTCGGCGTCGAGCCGGAAGGGGTGGCGGTCAGCCCGGACGGGGCGATCGTGGTCAACACCTCGGAAACGACGAGCATGGCCCATCTCATCGACTGGCGGAACAAGAAGATCGTGGCCAACATCCTCGTCGATCCGCGTCCCCGTTATGCCGAATACACTAAGGATGGCTCGGAGCTGTGGGTGTCGTCCGAGGTCGGCGGAACCGTCAGCATTATCGATCCGGTCAAGCACGTGGTGACCCAGAAGATCACATTCGAGGTGCCGGGGCTTTCGAAGGAACAGATCCAGCCGGTCGGAATCCGTTTCAGCGCCGACGGCAAGCTGGCGTTTGTCGCGCTAGGCCCCGCCAACCGGGTCGCGGTCATCGACGCGGCGACCAAGAAGGTGCTCAAATATCTGCTCGTTGGACAGCGCGTCTGGCAATTGGAGCTCGCGCCTGACGGCAAATATCTTCTGGCGACGAATGGCGTTTCGAATGACGTTTCTGTCATCGATGTGTCCGCGCTGAAGGTGATCAAGTCGATTCCCGTCGGCTCGTTTCCGTGGGGCGTGGCGATCTCAAAGCAATGACTGTAGTTGCAGACGTCACGTCGAAAGCGATTGTCAACGCGCTCTCGGTCGAGCGCGTATCGCACGCCTACGGCGCCCGGACCGCTCTGGATGAGGTGAGCTTCAAGGTCGAGCCGGGAAGTTTCACCGTGCTCTTGGGCTTGAACGGCGCCGGTAAGAGCACACTGTTCTCTGTGATCACGCATCTTTATGTGAGCCGTTCTGGGGTGGTTCGCATTTTCGGCCGCGACGTGGCGCGCGACAGCGGCGCCGCTCTGGCGCTGCTCGGCGTGGTGTTTCAGCAGCGCACGCTGGATCCTGATCTCAGCGTCGCGCAAAATCTCGCCTACCACGGCGCCTTGCACGGCATCGGCGCGCGGGAGACCCGCGAGCGTGGCGCGGTCCAGCTCGGGCGCGTCGGGCTCGCCGATCGAGCGCGGGACAAGGTTCGCTTCCTTTCGGGCGGCCAGATGCGGCGGGTCGAGATCGCGCGATCGCTGCTGCACCGGCCGCGGATGCTGCTTCTGGACGAGCCGACGGCCGGGCTTGATATCAAGGCTCGAGCCGAGATTCTCGAGGTCGTGCGTGGTCTCGTCGCCGACGAGGGAATAGGCGTGCTCTGGACGACGCATCTTGTCGACGAGATCCGCGACGAGGATCATGTTGTCGTGCTGCACAAGGGCCGCGTGCTCGCGGACGGACCGTCTCGTTCGATCGTGGCCGACGCCCGCGCGCGGTCCATCGGCGAAGCGTTTTCGGTATTGACTGGCGGCGCAGAAGGAGACGAACGGTGACCGACGCCGTTCTCACGGGCGAAGAGCGGCGGCCGTTTGGCTGGAGACAGCTCCTCATCTGTCTCTACGGCATCGTCTGGCGAGAGAGCCTACGCTTTCTGCATCAGCGCGAGCGCTTCATTTCCGCGCTCGTTCGCCCGCTGGTCTGGTTGTTTATTTTCGCCGCCGGATTCCGACAGACCCTGGGCGTGTCCATCATGCCGCCCTATGACACCTATGTTCTCTACGAGGTCTACATCACCCCCGGCTTGATCGCGATGATCCAGCTCTTCAACGGCATGCAGTCCTCTCTGTCGATGATCTACGATCGGGAGATGGGCAGCATGCGGATGCTCCTCGTCAGCCCCGCGCCGCGCTGGTTTCTGCTCACGTCGAAGCTGCTCGCTGGCGTCGCCGTTTCAGTCCTGCAAGTCTACGCCTTTCTCATCATAGCGTACTTCTGGGAAATTGAACCGCCGACATGGTGGGGTTATCTGTCGGTCCTGCCGTCGCTCGTCTTGTCCGGCCTCATGCTCGGCGCGCTGGGTATGCTGCTGTCCTCCCTCATCAAGCAGCTCGAGAATTTCGCGGGGGTGATGAACTTCGTCATTTTCCCGATGTTTTTCGCCTCGTCGGCGCTCTATCCCCTATGGCGGGTCCAAGAAGGAAGTCCCTGGCTTGCGACGGTCTGTCGGCTTAATCCTTTCACCTATTCGGTTGAATTGATCCGCTTCGCCTTCTACCAGGAGGTCGACTGGCTCTCGCTCGCGGTTGTGGCCGGATGCACGGTCGTCTTCCTCGGCGCCGCCGTCATCGCCTACGATCCGGCGCGGGGTATGCTGATGCGCCGAGGCGGGTGATGCGCGAGACGAGAGAAAACCCATGATCAGACGTCCCTTGGTCGTCGCCCTTGCTGTCTTTGTGGGAGTCTGCCTCGCATCCGGCGTCGAAGCGGCCGACCGCCTGCGCTTCGCGATCCAGAAGACTGGAACCGCGGCGTGGGAGCTCGAGGTGATCAAAGCGCGGGGGCTGGACAAGGCGGCGAATCTCGAGATCGAGACGACCGAGCTCGCTTCGGCCGAAGCAGGCAAAGTGGCGCTCGTGGGCGGCGCCGCCGACATGATCGTCGGGGACTGGCTGTGGGTGGCGCGGGAGCGAGCGCTTGGCGACAAGCTGCTTTTCACGCCCTATTCGAGCGCGCTGGGCGCGGTGATGACTCCAAAGGACTCGCCGGTCCATGCGCCCGGCGATCTGGCTGGCCGATCCATTGGCGTCGCTGGCGGGCCGCTCGATAAAAGCTGGCTCTTGTTGCGGGCGGCGGCGCTCGTAGGGGGTCTCGACCTCACAAAGTCGGCCAAGCCCTCGTATGGCGCGCCTCCGCTGGTCGCGGAGAAACTGGCCCAAGGCGAGACGGACGCCGCGCTCGAATACTGGAATTTCGCGGCCGATCTCGAGGGTCGCGGATTGCATCGCGCAATCGAAATGACGGATGTCGAGAAGGCGCTCGGCGCAAAAGCATCAGTCGCGATGACCGGCTATATCTTCAGCGAGGCCTTCGCCGCCTCGCACAAGGACGCTCTGAGGCGCTATTTCGCAGCCCTGGCTGAGGCGCGCAAAATCCTCGCCGAAGACCCGGACGCCTGGACGCCGATCAAGGCGCGGCTTCGCTTGAAGGACGATGCCGCGCTCGCCGTCTATCGCCAGCGCTATCTCGAAGGCGTGCCGAAACGCACCATCGCTGAAGAGGCCGCGGACGCACAGATTCTCTACCGCCGATTGGCGGAGATCGGCGGCGAAGAGCTGGTCGGCAAGGCCAAGGAACTCGATGCCGGTCTCTTCTATGACCCCGTCGTGAGTGAATAGGACGTGACGACCCGCCTCATCTCACTCGTCGCGCTCATTTGTCTGTGGCAGATCGCCGCGCATTTCGCCAATCCGCGCTTGCTGCCAGGTCCAATGGCGGTGCTCGCGACGATGAGGTCCGAGGCGGCCTCGGGGGCGCTATTCACGGCGCTCGGCGTCACGCTCGCCCGCGTAGCGGCGGCGTTTCTCCTGGCGATGGCCATAGGGTCCGCGATCGGTTACGCGATGGGACGCAATGCGCTCTTTGATCGCGCGGCTGACCCATGGGTCATCCTCCTCCTGAACCTGCCCGCGCTGGTCATCATCGTCCTCGCTTATATCTGGGTTGGCCTCAACGAGGCGGCGGCGATCGGCGCGGTGGCGCTCAACAAATTGCCTGTCACCGTCGTCACGATCCGCGAGGGCGTGCGCACGCTCGACACCAAGCTCGACGAAATGGCGCATGTCTTCGGCTTCTCTCCCATGAAACGGCTCGCGCATGTCGTGGCGCCCCAGCTTGCGCCCTATTTCGCTGCTGCGACACGGGCGGGCCTTTCGCTCGTCTGGAAAATCGTGTTGGTGGTCGAGCTGATGGGCCGGCCGAATGGGGTGGGGTTCGAAATCAATACGGCTTTCCAGCTATTCGACGTCCCCCTTCTGCTCGCCTATGCCTTGCCCTTCACGGCGATCATGCTCATCATCGAAACGCTCGCGGTGCAACCCCTTGAACGTCATGTCTCCCGTTGGCGACCGCGCGCGGCTTGAAGCGCGCGTCGCGAAAAAATCCTTCCGCACCGCCTCGGGACAGAGCTTTCCGGTCATCGCCGACCTTTCGTTCGCTCTCGAGCCGGGCGAGACCGGCGCGTTGATCGGGCCTTCCGGCTGCGGCAAATCGACGCTGATGCGCATCCTCGCCGGGCTCGATCGCAATTTTGACGGGTCGATCGAGGTTCCGGCCAACGGCAAAGTGGGCATGGTTTTCCAGGAGCCGCGACTCCTGCCCTGGCGCAGTGTCGAGGACAATTTGCGGCTGGCTGCCCCTGAAGCGAGCAAAGCAGAGGTCGCGGCCTTGTTCGCTGCGCTCGGCTTGTCCGAGCATAGCGCGCATTTTCCCGGCGAGCTCTCGATCGGTCTTGCGCGCCGCGCCGCGCTGGCGCGCGCGTTCGCCGTCCGCCCGACCGTTCTCCTGCTCGACGAGCCTTTCGTTTCCCTCGACGGGCCGCTCGCACGGCAGCTGCAACGCGACCTCGCGAGGCTCGTCGAAAGCCGCAGCATGATCACCGTGCTCGTCACCCATGACGTCGATGAGGCGATCGCCCTTGCCGACCGCATCTTCGTGCTGTCCGCGCGCCCCGCTCATGTGGTGGGCGAAATCCCGGTCAAGAACCCGCGTAAGGCGATGAGCGGCGAGGAGAGCCAAGCGGTCGCGGCTCAGATCGAGGCGCTGCGCGAGCGGGGGTGAGTCCCAGGCGCGCCAGAGCTTGCCGATCAAGGAACGGGTCGCGCCGTCCTCCGAGTCTTGCCGTCCGCACTCGGTTGTGGCAGTTTGCCAACCTCCGGGAAGGATCGCGTTCGCCGCGCTGCGGGAGAAAACGATGGCCGAACGGAAGGGACGGCGCATTCGGCGCTGCTTGACGCTACTGTTGACCGCCGCCGGGATCGGCGCCGCGGTCGCCGCGGAGAGCGTTGTCACGTATCATGGCGCCGCCGACCGTAGCGGGCTTTACGTGGCTCCGACGCTGACCTGGACGAAGGCAGCGTCCGTTCGACTGGACACCGGCTTCCACGCCACAGTTGAGGGCGCGGTCTATGCCCAGCCGCTCTACTGGGCGCCATCTAATAGCATCATTGTCGCCACCGAGAAGAATTTTGTCTATGCGCTCGACGCCAACACCGGCGCGCGCATTTGGGAAACGAGCCTCGGCGCGCCGGTTCCGCTCAAGGCTCTCCCGTGCGGCAACATCGATCCAATGGGCGTCACTGGCACGCCGACGATCGATCCGGCGGCGAGGATCGTATATCTTGAGGCATTTGTTCAAACCAGTAATGGGCCGCGCCACATGGTGTTCGGCCTTTCGCTCCCCACGGGCAAGCTGGCGCCGGGCTGGCCGGTCGACGTCGCGAATGGACTCGCCGCGCTGCACCGCAGCTTCAACGACGCGCCCCAGGGTCAACGTAGCGCACTGACCTGGGTCAACGGCAATCTCTACGTTCCTTACGCCGGCCACTACGGCGACTGCGGCGCCTATCACGGCATGGTGGTCGGCCTCCAATTGGCTACACGTCGCGTGTATGGAGCGTGGTCGACCGAAACCCCTGCAGGCGGCAGCTGGGGACAGAGCGGCGTCGCCTTCGACGGCGTGGCTCTGTATGTGACCACAGGCAATGCCTTTCGCAGCTCGGCGACGACATGGGGCGGCAGCGAAGCGGTGATACGATTGTCATCAACGCTAGGCAATCCAACCGATAGCGCGGACTTCTTCACGCCCACGAATTGGCATGGTCTCGACCTTGGGGACGTTGATCTCGGTGGGACGTCCGCGATCCCGATCAACACCCCGATTACTCCCCGTCTGCTGGCATTGGGCAAGGATGGAAACGCCTATCTGCTCAATCGGGAGAATCTCGGGGGATCGGACACGAAATTGCAGTGACTCGGGTGTCGACCAACGAGATCATCACCGCAATGGCGACCTACCCCGTCTCAGATGGCGCCATGACCGCATTCGTGGGCGAGGGTGCGCGTTGCCCCAGCGGCCATTCCGGCAACCTCGTCATGCTCAAGATTACGCCAAGCGCCGTCGCAACCGTTTGGTGCTCCGCTTTCAACGGTGTCGGCGCGCCGATCGTGACCACCACCGACGGCAAGTCGAATCCGATCGTCTGGGTCGCCGGCGCTCAAGGTGACGGCAAGCTCCATGGGTTCCGCGGAACCGACAGCAAGCTGTTGGCGGCCGTCGCGGGAGGCAGCGCCCCGATTGAGCGCTACCAGACGATTCTGAGCGCCAACGGCCGCTTTTATGTGGCCGCCAACGGCACGGTCTACGCATTCACGTATTAGAGCAAGATGCGCTCAATGGCCTCGAACACCTCGAAGGCGGCGGCGTGCCCGGCGGCGTGATGGACGCGGAAAGCGGAAGCGCCGCGCGCGAGCGCGGAATCTCGTGATTGAAAGCGCCCGCCATCGGAAAAACGAGTCCGGCGTCACGTTCAGAATGCCCATGATGACCGGCTTTAAAGCCAATCAGCCTGAGAAAGGCGTCACGGCGGTCGTCGATCGCAGCTCTAGGCGCAATCAAGCGGCGCTGCTCCGTGTCATGCCCGCGAAAGCGGGCATCCAGCAAGGCCTTGACCAGACTCTAGATTCTCGCTTGCGCGGGAATGACAACGCGGCGGCGAGGCCGCTCATATTCGGGCCGTGAACCTTACCGATCACTTGTCATCATATTTGATGTAGGCGAACCGCTGGTCGCCGGTCGGCGTGCCTTCGAGCGCGCCGCCTTCCTTGCCCGGGCGCCACGAGACAAAGTCCTCGATCTTGCGCGCCAGTTCGAAGTCCTTGTCGGTGATTCCCTTGGCGCTGTGGTTTTGCAATTTCACCTCCACCCAAGCGTAGGACGCCGCGATGTCCGGGTGGTGCCAGGCGGCCTCCGCGAGGTGGCCGACCGCGTTGATGACCATGAGCGTGCCCTTCCAGCTCGAGGTGCGGAAAGTCCGTCTGATCCAGCCGTTCTCGTAGCGCCAATGGGGGAGATCGCTCTTGAGGCGCGCCTCGATCTCATCCGGTTGATAGACACGCTCTTTCGAATCTTCGCTCATCGCGTTCCTCCGATCAGCAAGCGCCGTCACTTCACGAGCGGACAACCGCCTTGATCGAGCGGCCGGAAGGCGGCGTCGGCCGGAATCGTTTCAATGAGATCATAGACGTCGAACCTGCTCTTCGATTGCTGCGGCGACTTGACCTTGAACACATACATCGGGTGCGTGGCGCGGCCATCGACGCGGACGACGACCGGACCAAAGAGCGCATCGTCGATCGGCGCCTTTTTCATTTCATTGACCACCTTGTCGCCCTCGATGGTTCCGGCGCGCTTCGCGGCGCGCAAATAGGCGAGCGTCGCCGAATACGCGGCGGCCTGGTCCTCGGTCGGCATCCTGCCGCCCATCCGTTCGGCGAAGCGCTTGGCGAAGGCGCGCGTCGCATCATTGAGATCCCAATAGAACGCCTCGGACAGAATGAGGCCCTGCGCCGCGGCAAGGCCAAGCGCGTCGATATCGGTGATCTGCAGGAAGAGCGCCGCGAGCCGCCGATCGGGCCCGACGATCTGGAACTCGGCCGCCTGCCGGATGGCGTTGATCGCGTCCGCCCCGGTGTCGGCGAGCGCGATCACTTTTGCGCCCGAGGCTTGCGCCTGCAAAAGATAGGAGCCGAAATCGGTTGCGCCGAGCGGATGCGAGACCGAGCCGATCACCGATCCGCCCGCCTTTTGGATCGCCTCGATCGCGTCGCGCTGCAGAGCCTTGCCGAGCGCATAGTCGAAGCTGATGAAGAACCAGGTCGTCCCGCCCATTTTGGTGATCGTTCGGCCGACCGCGTTGCCGAGCGCCCAGGTGTCGAGAGCCCATTGGACGGTGGTCGGCTGACAGAATTTCCCAGTGAGGTCCGAGGTCGCGGTCGCGGAAGCGAGCATTGCGCGATTCTTCTCGCGCAGAAGCGTATTGACGGCGAGACCGACGCCTGAATTGGCGAGATCGACGATCGCGTCGACGCCCTCCTCATCCACCCATCGGCGCGCAATCGCGACGCCGATGTCGGGTTTGTTCTGATGATCGGCGAAAATGATTTCGACCTTGAGGCCGCCCGCCTCCTTGGCGAAATCCTCGGCCGCGAGCTGGGCGCCAATGAACGACCCCTTGCCGACCTGATCGGCGAACGGTCCGGAGAAGTCGCTCAACACCCCGATCTTGATCTTATCGCCTGGAATTTGCGCCAAGCCCGGCGGGACCGAGCCCGCGAGCCCAGCGATTGCGACGAACGCGACCAGGAGCGGCCGCATAAACCTTGCAGGCAAGAGGCGATCCTCCTCATGATCATTCGTCGCAACGGCCGAAAGGCGCCGGACGCGAGTTTATACTGCGCCGCCCCGGCGCGCCGGACAAGCCTGGGGCGGCAGCCGGCCGCGTCGCAAATGGGCGAGAAAGTCCGCGGAAAGGATGAGGCGATGAGAGTTTCCGAAGGCCGAACGGCGTCCGCGATCGCGGTCCTTGCCGGCTGGGGGCGGCGCTTTTACGGACGCGAGGGCGTGCTTGCATTCGGTCAGGCGCGGCTTGTCGTGTTGGGGCTTGCCGCAATGGTGGCCTCGGGACCCTTGGCTATCGGCGCCCACTCGACGGCGGCGGCCGCGCCTTCCGATCCGGCCAAGGTCGCGTTCCTCTCTATCCAGTTCCTCAATGACCATGCTGACCTCGAGCCGACGACCAGCGCTGAGCGGGCTCGCCTTGCATCGACGGAGTCTGCCTTCAAAGCCCAGCTCGAGGCTTCCGGGCGATACAAATTCGTGTCGATCCCCGCGGAGGTCGCGGCGAAGATCGCCGTCGGCCCGGAGATCGGCGGCTGCGGCGGATGCGAATTCAGCTACGGCGCCAAGCTCGGCGCCGATTACGCCGCATGGATCGTGGTGCAGAAAGTGTCGGATCTGATCCTCAACATGAACGTGTACATGGTCGGCGTCCCGGCGAAGAAGATAGCCTTCGTTCGCAGCGTCGACATTCGTGGCAACACCGACGAATCGTGGGCCCGAGGCATGGCTTATCTCGTCAAGAATTACCTCTTGGGCGGCCAGTGACGAACGGCGTCAACCTCCCTACCAACCCGAATAGCTCTTGTGACGAGCGCCTGCGCGAGAGGCGCCCCTAACCTGGGGCTTCGCCGTCAGATGAGGCGGCGGAGGCGCCAGACTGCGGCCAGTCCGGCGAGCGCCGCGCCCTGAATTGGTGGACGGCCGGTCCGGTTCGGGATCGCTGTGAGCAGAAAGCCTGCAATGGCGGCATAGACAAAGCCGAAGAGCATGGCGTGGATGCGCCAAGAGAGTGGATCGAAGCGGCCCGGCGAGCACTGCAAGCCTTGGTTCACGCCGGAGCAAACTTGCTGAAGCGCCGCGATCAGTCTGTTGCTTCCTCGGCAATCCGCAGGAGCTCGGAAGTGTTTCGGATTGTCAGGCGACGGCGTTGGCTGAACACTAGCCCTTCTTTCTCCCAGCCGGTCAGGATTCGGCTCGCGGTATGCAATGTCGTACCGGCGACATCAGCGACGTCCTTGCGACGCAGGGGAAAGGGGATGGCTGTCCCGGCTGGCGTGCTGCCCCCCGACTGGCAGGCCAGCCTCATCAAAGCATGGGCGATACGCCGCTCCGCCCGTTGCGTCGCAAGCTCGCGTGTCCGGTTCTGCATCTCTTGCAGACGGCGGCCGATGATGCGGATGGCGTTGATCGCGATTTGCGGATGGCGTGTCATCAAGTCCAAGATCTCGGCCTCGCTCCAACTGACCTCGACCGTTTTCTCCCAGAGCGGTGGCGTCCGCCGGGTAGCGGCGATCCGTGAACAGAGCGACCGCGCCGAACAGCTCGCCTGGGCCGATGAAGCGGACGACCACCTCGGCGCCGTCGCTGCCCGATTGGGAGATGCGCACGCCTCCCTCGATGACGGCGTGAGCGCGAACGTCTTCATCGCCTTGGTTGAATATCCGGGTTCTGGACTGCACGCGTCGAGGGCGCGCGGCGCCGGCCACGATTTCCAGAACAGAAAGCGGCAGCCCCAGAAACAAATCAGCGGCGGCAAGGCTTTGTGGCGATATGCGCAGGCTGGATTTGTGCAGGCTATTGGTCACTGGCCGACGTTAGCCGATCGGGATGAGGACGGCCACAAGTTTGCCCCAGCACAAACTCTCTCGCCCGCTTCCTGGCTAAGGTGATGAGCGTTCGCAGATGTTTGATGACAGGCCGATGGAACGTTGGTTCGTCGAGGTTGAGCGGATGGACAGCTCGTTGTTTCCGCCGCGGGAGCGGCCATGACAGACGTCATCATTGCGCGTGCGCTGCACGTTCTGGCCGTTGTCATTTGGATTGGCGGGGTCTCCATGGCCACGACCGTGGCGCTGCCGGCGGTGCGACTCGGCGACCTGGGCGCCAATCGGCTGCGGGCGTTCCAGGCGATCGAACGCCGGTTCGTCTGGCTGGCGCGCGCCGCCGTCGTCGTGGTTGGACTGACTGGCTTCTATATGGCGTGGCGGCTCGATCTTTGGGGGCGGTTCCGCACCGCTGAATTCTGGTGGATGCACGCGATGGTCGGCGTGTGGCTCCTGTTCGCCTTCGTTCTGTTCGTAGCCGAGCCCTTCATCCTGCACCGCCGTTTCGATGGCTGGGCTATCGCCGAGCCAAAGGCGGCGTTCGCGTGGCTCCATCGCGTCCATTGGGTCCTGCTTCTCCTGAGTGTCGTGACGATCCTAGGCGCTGTCGCCGGTATTCAGGGTTGGTCAGTTTTCTAAAGGTTGCGAGATGCGGCGAGCAGGGACGGAGAAAGGATCATGACGCTTTTCAACATCACGGATGGAGGAACGCGATGAGCAACCATGCTGGCGCCGCGGAAGCGCGCCGGGCCGCCATCACATCGCAAATTCAGGCCGAGACCGGGATCGACGAGGCGATGATCGAACGGCTGGTCCAGAGCTTCTACGCTCTGGTCCGCGACGATGCGATTCTGGGCACGATCTTCGCCGCGAAGATCGAAGAGTGGGAGCCGCACCTCCAGAAGATGTTCGCCTTCTGGTCGTCCGTCGCGCTGATGACCGGCCGGTATCATGGCCAGCCCATGGCGCGGCACCTTCCGCTGCCAATCGACGCCCAACACTTTGATCGATGGTTGGCTCTGTTCGCAAAGACAGCGCACGAGGTCTGTCCGCCCGCGGCGGCGGAACGCTTCATACTGTTGTCTCGCCGCATCGCGGAAAGCCTCGAACTCGGGATCGCCGGCTCGCAGGGCGTCCTGTTGCGGAAGGGCGAAAGATATATGGCCGTCAGCGGACACGCGGACCGAGCGTGAAGAACGAATGACCGGAATGGATAGCCGGAGCCGTTCGTCGAAAGAGGGCTGAGGGACCAGAAGTCGATGCCGCAGTCCGGAAATCTCTCGGTTCTATTCGTAACCACCTGGGTTTTCACTGCGTGTTTCGCCGTGTGGACGATGTTCGGAGTCACGGGCATCCCGATCCGCGTCGAGCTCAATCTGGCTTCGACCCAGCTCGGCCTCCTCACCGCCACGCCGGTCCTGACGGGAGCGCTGTTCCGCCTGCCGCTCGGCATTTGGACGGATCGCTTTGGCGCGCGGATCATCATGCTGATCTTGCTCATCGGCTGCGCCGTGCCGTTGTGGATCTCGTCCTACGCGACTGCGCTTTGGCAGTTTCTGCTGCTCGGCCTCGCGCTCGGGCTGGTCGGCGCGTCCTTCTCGGTCGGCACGCCCTATGTGGCGCGCTTCTTTCCAAAGGAGAGCCGCGGGTTCGCTATGGGATTCTTTGGCGCGGGCACGACGGGCGCTGCGCTCAACATGTTCGTCGCGCCGTTTCTGGTGAGCCTCCACGGCTGGCAGTCCGTGCCAAGAGTCTATGCGGTCGCGCTTCTCGTCACTGCGGCGCTGTTTTAGATCTTCTCTGCGCCCGATCCAGGGGCAGGCAAGAGCGGCGCTGCTTCGATGCGGCGGCAATTGGCGGTGCTGCGCGATCATCGCGTCTGGAAATACTGCCAATATTATTCGATCGTTTTTGGCGGCTTCACCGCCTTGTCGGTCTGGATGCCGCAATATTTCAAGAGCGAATACGGCTTCTCGATCGCTCAGGCGTCGCTGCTTGCCGCTTGCTTTTCCCTTCCGGGCGGCGCGTTTCGCGCCGTCGGACCGGTCCCCTGTCTCGATCGCATGAGTTTCTTTATTTTGATCGAGATCTGGAGAGCTAGCTTTCCCGCGCATGCGCTCTTGTGCCGCCTCGTCAGGCGAGGAGGAGCGCAATAGAATGGCCGCTGCAGCCTCAACGGACCAACCATTCAGATTACGAATCCGGATTGGATAGTCGGTGCAGGCAAATGTCATGGCGAGACCATCAACCACATCCATCCCGACTTCCAGGACGGTCGCGCAAGCTTGCCGGTAGCTCAGTGAGCGACCTGTCATTTGCCGCTCCCGCTTTCGCGCCTGCCGTCCCGTCCGCTCTCGTCAGGAGGGAGGAGGTATCCAGCATTCTTCCGGCTCAAGACCGCCAAGCTCGACCATCTCGCGTTGCAAATTAAACAGCGCGCCGTGAACGTCCCGCATCCCGCGCTTGACCCAAAGGAAATTGCTCTCCTGGTATGCGGGCTTAAGCTCCGGGTTGACGCTGGCCCATCCCCATCGAAGCGTCTTGCCGAGGGCCGAGTTCAGTTCTCCCATCTCCTCGATCATCTTGCCAACGGCGAAGTCGACTCCAGGGCGCATGTAGCGAGGATTAGAGCATTTTCTGGTCTGATTGAATCGTAAGGGGATTCCCGAATCGGGCTGGTTCTGATTCACACTGCATGCCGGCAAGGAGGCTGGCGTGCATGGCCAGATCCTTATCCGTTGACCTTCG
>Ga0153954_1000755_pt1 | contig 22330 bp, 27 predicted proteins | sample TSFL038MetaG_FD_102277 | JGI IMG/M metagenome (GOLD analysis project Ga0153954, IMG submission 102277) | Attine ant fungus gardens microbial communities from Florida, USA - TSFL038 MetaG | ecosystem: Host-associated > Fungi > Mycelium > Unclassified | place: USA: Florida, Wekiwa Springs State... | reverse complement strand
TGCGCGACCCGGCGACGGTCACCTTGGCGGGTGTCGAGGCTGTGAAACTCGACGTCACCAAGCCGGCCGAGATCGAGGCGCTCGCGGCCCGCCTGGGCGACGTCTCGCTGGTGGTGAACAATGCCGGCATCGCGCGTGGTTCTTCGTTTCTCGCGCCGGACGGCGTGAATGCGCTACGTGCCGAGCTCGAGACCAATTTCTTCGGCCCGCTGCTCGTGGCGCGCGCCTTCGCGCCGATCCTGGCGAAGAACGGCGGCGGTGCCGTCATCAACGTGCTGTCGGCCCTGTCCTGGGTGACCTTTCCGGCCTTCTCGACCTATTCGTCGACCAAGTCGGCGGCGTGGTCGCTGACCAACGGGCTGCGCAATGAATTGCGGGCGCAGGGCACCCAGGTGATCGGGCTGCATGTTGGCTACATGGACACCGACATGACACGCGGCATCACGGCGCCCAAGAGCAAGCCGGAGGACGTCGTGCGTCAGACGCTGGAAGCGTTGGAAGCGGACAAATCGGAAGTGCTGGCCGACGATGTCAGCCGGCATCTCAAGAAGAACCTCTCGGCCGAGCCCGGCATCTATCTGGTGGAACCTGAGGGGCGTTGAGATAAACCGAAGGTTGATCCGCGTGGTGGGCTTGTCACAATGGGTGGATGCTCACCACGCGCGCATCCAAGCGGGACAAGGTCGGCCTCTTCAACACCGACATGATGTTCGACGTGATGGACGGCGAGCGGCAGGTCGGCGGACTGGTCTACGTCAAAAAGAACTACACGGCCGATATCGCGTGGGGCGACCGGACTTACAAAGTCGCACGTGTCCGTGACGAGCCTGATGACAACAATCTGAAGAAGCTGACGCGCCTGGTGACAGAGGCTGAAAAGCCGCCGCCCAATCCCTGGGCGCTCAAGGACAGTGAGGGCAAGCTCCTCGCGCTCGGCGAGCAGATCAAGACCGGTTTCGCTGTTAGCCGCGGCGGGGAGAATTTCGACTTCCGGCAGGTCAAACGGCCCTATCATCTGTTTCGGCATGGCAGTGACCAGTCGCTTGGCTCCGTCGGCCAGGCGAAGTTCTTCACCAAGATTCTGCATATGGATTTGCCGGCTGAGTTCGACCCTCCGTTTCAGGTCTACCTGCTGTCGCTTGTGCTCACGGTGACGATGCAGCAACTGGACAACGCCAGCACCTAGCGCCGGCCCCTAACTCCAGGGGCCGAAGGGCGGCATGTCCTTGCTGGGCCTGAGCGGAAAATCGGGCGCGCGCTTCTCGAAGAACGACTTGATGCCTTCCTGAGCATCGGCGCCGGCCGCGAGATAACCGACGCACTGCAGGTCGAGGGTCACGGCATCGAGCGGGTTCTGTGCACCCCACATGCTCCACATCAACCGCCGGTTCACCGCGGCGGCGACGGCAGAGGAGGTGCTGGCGGCAAACTTCCTGGCCAGCGCCTGCGCGGCGGGCAGCAGTTCCTCTGGCGCATGGACCGACCGCACCAGACGGCCCTTCAGGGCTTCCTCCACGCCAAACAACTCTCCTGTCATCACCCATTCCTGGGCCTGCTGCATGCCGACGAGTCGCGGCAGGAACCAGGAGGAGCCGGCTTCCATCGCCATACCGCGCTTGTTGAACACAAAGCCTATGCGCGCCGCGCTCGACATCAGGCGAATGTCCATCGGCAGGCACATGGTGATGCCGACACCCACGGCCGCGCCATTGATCGCTGCCACGATCGGCTTCAGGCAATTGAAGATCGCCAGAGTGATCGAATCGCTGGCCTCGCGCTTCTGTGGCTTGTTGCCGTCGTTCCAGACGGTGAAAGCACCGCTGCCGCCCGAGATGTCGGCGCCGGCACAGAAGGCGCGTCCGGCGCCCGTCACCACGATGGCGCGCACCTCGTCCATCGTATTAACCCTCTGAAAGAAATCGATCAGCTCGCGGCTCATCGCCGTGTTGAAGGCGTTCAGCTTGTCGGGCCGGTTGAGCGTGACGGTCATCACGCCGTCGCTGAGATCGGTCAGCAAGGTCTCGTAAGTCATGGCCCAGCATTCCTCCTGCAATCGTTCCGCCACGCGGTGTCGAATATCGTTGCGTGAGCGCTTGGTTTACGAAACCATCGCCGCAACACACCCGATCCGCAATCCTGGAGGAAATCGATGCCCGACCTGCTGAAGTCCGTCGAAGACGGCGTGATGAAGCTCACCTTCAACCGGCCCGACGCGATGAATGCGCTCAGCCGGGACATGATGACGGCTTTCACCGAGTCGCTGGAAGAGGCGGCGGGCAGCCGCGACATCGGTTGTGTGGTCGTGCGCGGCGCGGGCGAGAAGGCTTTCTGTGCCGGCGGCGACGTGAAGTCGATGGCAGCGGGCCGCGACCAGGAGAAGACATACGAAGACAAGGTCCACGATATCCGCATCCGCATGCACGTCTCTGAGCTGCTGCATGAGATGGGCAAGCCGACCATTGCCATGGTGAACGGCGTGGCGGCGGGCGCTGGTCTGTCCATTGCGCTCGCGGCTGACATGCGCTTCGCTGGCAAGAGCGCGCGCATGACGACCGCCTTCGCCAAGGTTGGCTTCTCGGGCGATTTCGGCTCGCACTATTTCCTGCACAAGCTGGTCGGCACGGCCAAGGCGCGCGAGCTCTACTTCACGGCCGAGATCCTGAACGCCGAGCAGATCGAGAAGCTCGGGCTCGCCAACCGCATCGTCGAGGACGACAAGCTCGACAGCGAAACGATGGCCTTTGCCAGGAAGCTTGCCGCCGGTCCCCGCGTGGCATGGTGGCACGTGAAGAAGAACATGAAAGTGGCGGAGGAGGGTTCGCTCTCCGAGGCGCTCGATAGCGAGGCCGCCCGCATGATCCGCACCGGCGAGACCAACGATCACAAGGAAGCCGCCCGAGCCTTCGTCGAGAAGCGCGCGCCCGTATTCAAGGGGAACTGAGCTTCCGCCAGAGCCTTTCGAAAGCACCCGCGATGCCGGTCGGCATTGCGACGATCGCGGCGATCAGCAGCACGGCATAGAGCAGGGCGCTCAGGCCCTTGCCGAAATCGGCGATCAGGCTGGGCAGGAATTCGAGCATGACGCCGCCGATCAACGGTCCGGCGAGCGAGTTCATGCCGCCCAGCACGAGGCCGAACAGCATCTGGACTGACAGAGAAAAATTATAACCGGTCGGGCCAACGAATCCGAACTGGAAGGCCGAGAGGCAACCCGCCAGCGCGATGTAGCTGCCGGCCAGACCGGAGGCCGTAGCGCGCAACCTTACCACGTCGATGCCCTGTGCCGCGGCTGCAAGGTCGTGATCGCGGGCGGCCATCAGGGCGCGGCCCGACCTGCTGGCGATCAGGTTGGCGGCGATCCAGGTGCCAATGGCCAAAACGACAAGCGCGATCAGGAAGCGCCACCGGTCGTCGCTCAGGGCGTCGAAAGGCGGCTTGGGGAAATCGAGATAAAGGCCCTGCACGCCACCGGTCCAGCCTTCGATCACCCGCCAGCGCAGGAGCTGCGGGAAGGCGATGGCGAGCGCGTAGCTCATCAGCGCCTGAGTCCAGAGGCTGTGGCCGCCGGCGATGCGGCCGAGGCCGTAGCCCGCCGCATAGCCGACCAGCGGAGCCACGATCAGCGCCCAATGCGGTGACAGCGCCAGGTGGTTGCAGAACAGAGCCGCGCTGTAGCCGCCCATGCCCCAGAGAGCGGCCTGGGCGAAGGAGAACTGGCCGCTCACGCCGCAGAGCAGTACGAGGCCCAGCAGCGCGATTGCCCAGATGACGGCTTGCGAGAAGCGGAAGACGATAAAGTCCGGGAAGCAGAAGGAAAGCGCGGCCGCCGCCACGAAGCCCATGGTCCATACGGCCCGCATGGCGTTACCATAGGCTGGAAAACGAGAAGTTTGGAGGGCGCCATGAAGCTTCGGCAGTGTGTCTTCGTCTGCAAGGACCTGGAAAGCTCGCGAGAGGATCTGTGCGACACGCTGGGTATCGAGGTCGCCTATCGCGATCCAGGCGTCGCCAAATGGGGCTTGGCGAATGTGGTCTGTCCCACGGGCCACGACTTCCTCGAGATCGTCTCGCCGACCCGCGAAGGCACCTCAGCCGGTCGCTACATCGAGCGCCGCAAGGGCGATGGTGGTTACATGGTGATCATCCAGGTGCCCGATGCCGTCGCCGAGCGCCAGCGCGTCATGGCACTGGGCGTGCGTGCCGTCGAGCAGAAGGATCAGGAGGGCTACAGATATACGCACTTCCATCCGGCCGACACGGCAGGCGTGCTGCTCTCGCTCGACCAGACGATCGCGCCAGCGGGCGTCGATCCAAAATTGTGGTGGCCACCGGCCGAAAAGGACTGGCTGCCGCATGCTCGTTCCGATGTGACGAACGGATTGGCCGGCGTGGAAATCCAGCATCCCGAGCCGGACAAGGCGGCGGACTTGTGGTCGAAGATCCTGAACCGGCCAGTGAAGGGCGACATCATCCCACTCGACGATGGTGGTGAGATCCGCTTCGTGCCCGTGGCCGACGAGCGCGGGCCGGGCGTATCGGCCTATGACGTGAAGGTCGTGGACCGCGACCGCGTCATGAAGGCGGCGAGGAAGCATCACGAGAACAAGCGGGGCGTGACGCAGATCGAGGTCTGCGGCTGCCGGATCAATCTCGTTTGAACCTCTGGCGGCGTATCCCGGCGTTTGTCTGGGGCGATGTCGCCGGCGCGTTGATCGCGGGGCTGGTTGCGGGGGCTTTCTTCGACGCCACCGCGATGATGATCTTTCCCGCCGTCATGGTCGGCAACGCCCTCACCGGACTGCTGGTCTGCTGGTGGGCGCTCGGCTTCACGGCATCCGGCTGGAAACTGTGGCTGGTGGCAACCATCGCCAATCCGATGCTCATCGGCGGCATCGTCTGGGCGGCGATGGACTATGACTGCCTGTTCGCCGGCAAGAGCGGCTGGAGCTGCCTGCTCTCCGATGTCGGCCCGTTCATCGCGGGCATGAGCCTCATCCCGCCGCTCGTGGGTCTTATCGTCCGCGGGCTTGCTCAGCTCGCCGAGACCGCAGCGTCTAGCCCTAACAGACCATAGATGCGGCGCGTGTAAGCGCCGAACGCCTCGTGTGTTCGTATGTCGAGGCTCCGGGTTCCGGGCAAATCGATCTCGATATTGTCGGCCATGCGTGCCGGTCCGGCGGTGAGGACGATGGTCCGCGTACCGAGGAAGACAGCCTCGGCGATGTCGTGGGTGATGAAGACGATGGTCTTGCCGCTGTCACGCCAGATGCGCAGCAACGCAAGGTTCATGCGCTCGCGCGTGAGCGCGTCGAGTGCGCCGAAGGGCTCGTCCATCAGGAGGAGCTTGGGATCATGGACCAGCGCCCGTGCGATCGAGGCACGCTGCTGCATGCCGCCGGACAGCTCATAGGGATATTTGTCTTCGAACCCGCGGAGTCCGACCATCTCAAGCAGTTCGCGCGCCCGGTTGCGGCTTGCGGCCATGGGCAAGCCCAGGATTTCGGCCGGCAAGAGCACGTTGTCGAGGATGCGGCGCCACTTCAGGAGCAGCGATTGCTGGAAGACCATGCCGATGTCGCGGTCGGGCGCAAAGGGGACTCGCGCATTACCGATGCTCACTGTGCCTCCGCTGGATGCCTGCAGGCCAGCGAGGATTTTCAGCACGGTGGTCTTGCCGCATCCCGAGGGACCGACCAGGGTAACCAGCTCGCCTGCCTTGACGTCGAAGGTGACGTCGGAGACGGCCTGCACGTGTGCCCGGCCGTTGCTGTATGTCTTGTGAACACCGGACAGCCGGATGAATGGCTCCGGATCAGCGGATGCGGGCATCGCGCGGCACCACGAGACGTTCGAGCAGAAGCACCAGCCCGTAAAGTACGACGCCGAGCGCCGTGATCAGGACCAGCGCCATGAACATGGCGGGCGTGTCGAGGTTCACCTGAACCTGCATCATGAGATAACCGAGTCCCCGATCGGAGCCCAGGAATTCGCCGACGACCGCACCGACAACGGCCAGGATCGCCCCCACCTTCATGCCGGAGAAGACGTAGGGCAACGCGGAGGGAAGCTGGATCTTGCGGAAGAGCTGGAAGCGCGTGCCCTTCAGCGAGTACACGAGGTCGAGGAGGTCGGGCTCCACCTCACGCAGGCCGCGCGAGGTGGTGAGCACGATCGGAAAGAAGCAGATCGCGAAAGTGATCAATATGTTGGGACCGATCCCGTACTTGAACCAGACGATGATCAGGGGGCCGAGTGCCACTTTCGGTATCATGTTGAGGCTCACCAGCACCGGCATCACCAGCATTTCGATCGACCGGAACCAACAGAAGATCATGGCGAGCAGGATCGCTGCGACTACCGCTACGCCATAGCCCGCGAAGATCTCGATCGCGGTGGCCAGCACGTTCTCGGTCCAGCGGTAGTTCGGCACGATCAGCGCGTGCAGCGTTTCGGCCGGGCTGGGAAGGACGAAAGTCGGCACCTTGCCCACGACGACCGTCGCCTGCCAGGCCGCGAGCAACAGCAAGTGCCCGAGGATAGCGTAGCCGTAGCGCGCCCATGTCTCTGCCTTGGGCGTCGGGCGCTGAAATGACGAGACGGTCGACAGCGTTCACTCCGCCTCGGTGACCCAGCCATGCTTCGATATGTCGAAGATGACGCCGTCGGGGTCACGGAACTTCTCTTCGTAGTACAGCGTGTCCTTGAGATTGGGCAGGTCCATGAAGAACGTCCCGCCATTGACCTCGATTTGGGCCTTCGCCTCGGCAGTGTCTTCGACCTTGAAGCCGAAATGATGGACGCCGACGAAGTCCTTGCCCTCCTTGAGGCCGGCCATCTCGTCTGAGTGGTATTTCAGAAGCGCGATGTTGATATAGCCGTCGGTGACGTAGACGCCGCTGGCGAGGGGCGATTCCGTGGTGCCGATGCGCTTGAGACCGAACGTCTTTTCATAGAATTGCGCAGCCTTGTCGGGATCGGGAACGGACAGGGCGATATGCCTGATCTGCGCCATGGGGGCCTCCGGGCTAGAGGAATTCTCCGAGAATCTGGTTGAGGGCACCCGGTTGCTCGATCGGGTGCCAGTGGCCGCATTGGGCAATCGACTTGTAGGTGCCGTCCGAGAGCTCGGCGGAAAAGCCCAAGCCGTTGGCGGGCGGGCTGACTCCGTCATCGTCGCCTGCGATCACCATCGTGGGGCAGGTGATCTTGGTGATGTCGGCGGCTTGGGAAGCGGCCATCGCTTCGCAGCACGCGGCATAGCCTTCGGTGCTCTGGCGCAGCAGCAGCTCGCGCACGAAACCTACGATCTCCGGCTTGTGCGCATAGGTATGAGGCGACACGCCGCCCTTCACGACAGCCGCCACAATCGACGGTATGCCTTCGGCCCGGACCTTTGCGACTCTCTCGCGAACGGCCACGCGTCGTGCCTCGGGGGGCGCGCGGTTAACGCCGATTAAGACGAGTTTGCTGACCCGCTCAGGATACAGAACGGCGAAATGTTGCAGGATCAACGTTCCCAGTGAGTGGCCGACAAAGCAGGCCTTGGCGATGCAGTGCTTGTCGAGCAGTGCGACGAGATCCTTCACCCAGCTTTCGATCGAGAGCGGGCCCGAGAGCGGCGATCTTCCCGCGCCGTCAAGGTCGTAACGCAGCAGCGTGAAGCGGTCGCGCAGATGCATGACCTGCGCCTGCCAGACGTTCGATGTACTACCCAATCCATGCAGGAATACGACAGGCTCGCCACTGCCTTCGACATCGACGGCGAGAGTTTTCGATCCGATCTTCTCGAGCATTTCCACCAGTTCCATTGACTGCACCCGAGCACGCAACATGCATGCCATGTCGCGGCGCAGCAGAAGTGCGGCACGCGAATTGCTCGCTTGATGCGGGGATTGATGAAGGGAGAGAGCGCATGCGCTTGGGGCAATGGATGGGAGCGTTGGTGATCGGCTTTGCATTGTGTGGCGGCGCGCCGAGCGTTTCCGCGGCGGAGAAGGTATCCGTCGCGCTCAACTGGGTACCAGGTGGCGACCACGCAGCGATGTACTACGCCAAGAAGCTCGGCTGGTACGAGAAGGAGGGACTCGATGTCAGCCTCGAGCCGGGCAAAGGGTCGATCGGTGCCTTGCAGCAAACGGCCAATGGCCTTGCCACATTCGGTCTGATCGACATGGGCGTGGCCCTGACCGGCCGTGGGAAAGGCGCCGACGTTGTGGGCATCTTCAACATCTACGCCAACACGGCGCTCGGCATGTACTGGTTGAAGAGCTCGGGAATTACGGGCGTCGAGGATTTCGCCGGCAAGAAGATTGGCGTTCCGCCGGGCGATGCCCAGCGGGCTCTCTGGCCGGCGCTTGCTGCCAAGAATGGTGTCGACCCTAACAGTGTCACCTGGGTCAATGTCGATCCCAACGGAAAGCTGCCGGCGCTCAAGGCCAAGGCGATCGACATCACGACAAACTTCTACAATCTGCACGAGATCATGTCGCGTGAGCTGGGCGCCGACATGGGTTACCTCGCCTGGTCGAAGGCTGGGGTGAACCCCTACGGCCTCACATTGTTCATCGGTGGCAAATATCTTGCCGAGCATAAGGACACAGTCGCCAAGTTCGTGAAGGTGACGCAGCGTGCCTACGCTGAATGCGTGAAGACGCCGGAGCCCTGCGTGCATGCGCTTGTCGATTCGGTGGGAGCCTTGCGCTTCGAAGCGGAGTTCACCAGCTGGAAGCTCACCATGCAGCTGATGAGCGACAAGGTGTCCCGTACCGAGGGGCTCGGGTACATGGAGCCCTCGCGCCTCACCACCGACTATGAGATGGTGAAAACATATCTCGGCGTCGACAAGCCCTACGACGTCAAGGCGATCTACACCGATGAATTCCTGGACCCGGCCATAAAAATGGTCGAGGTGCCGGGTAGTCCATTCAATTAGGGAGCAGAAGGAGATGGCAGCAAACGCCGCTCAGGAGCGAATCAACACACCGACGGACGGTGAGCTGGAGGTCCGTCGCCAGCTCGCCGCCTGCTACCGTATCTTCGCGCGGCGCAATATGGACGACATGATCTATACGCATCTGTCGGCGAAGTTGCCGGGTACGGCCGATCGCTACCTGTTCATTCCTTTTGGTACGCTGTTCGAGGAAGTCACGGCCTCCAACCTGATGGTGGTCGATATCGAGGGCAAGGACGTCGGCGAATCCGGCCGAGCCGTCAATCCGGCAGGCTGGGTCGTGCATCGCGTGGTCTACGAGTCGGCACCCGAAGCGCAGGCGGTGATGCACCTGCACACGATTTACGGCACCGCCGTATCCGCCCAGAAGCAGGGACTGCTTCCGATCAACCAGTTTGCCGTCACCTACAGCGGCAAGATCGGTTACCACGACTATGACGGTCCGGGGCTGCGTCCCGACGAGCAGAAGAAGTTCATCGCCAATCTAGGCTCGAATCGCATGATGTTCCTGCGCAACCACGGCACGTTGACGTACGGCCGCTCGATCGCCGAAGCCTATACGCTGATGCACAATCTCGAACGGACCTGCGAAATCCAGGTCATGGCGCAGTCAGGCGGTGCGGAACTCGCCATGCCGAGTCCCGAGGTGATCGCCTCGACGGTCGCTATCGGCCAAGGCGTCGGCGACCGCCATTTCGGCGATGTCGGCTTCGAGGCGATGCTCCGCAAGATTGATCGAGACGACCCGTCCTACAGGCTCTGATCCCGTATGGCGGTGGGCCCGGTGCTGTTCCTGAAGATCGGCGGAAGAACGCCGGACTGATCTATTGATCAGAATGCGGGGAGTCGAGACGCTCGACTACGCTCCGGCCAGTGGAGACCCGGATCCATGTGCTTGGCCTCGATCGTCGGGCGCCGAAGCGCGGGGGCCGCGGGAGACGCTGCACGGTGGGGCAGATCGAGCGCGGTAGAACGAGGTCGGTGGCGAACCTCACCGCTATCTTAGGTACATTTAGCGGTCACTTTGGGTAACCAGCGCGCCAACAGCTCGTTCGGAGCACGGGCTTCCAGCCTGCGCTCCGAAGGGACTGCCGCAATTGAGCGCTAAGCCGCGATCGCCTTGGCGAGCTTGCCGCGGATCATCTCCTCGGCTTCACTGACGATGCGCTCGACCAGTTCCTTGCAGGTCGGGATGTCGTTGATCAGGCCCATGCATGTGCCGGCCGACCACACGCCATGCTCAAGGTCGCCGGTCTCGTAGACGATGCGGCCCTTGGCGCCCGCCACGATCGGGCCGATCTCCTGGATCGTCTTGCCCTCGGCCTCCATGGCGATCGCCTGCTTGGCGACGCTGTTGCCGTAGACACGGCTGGTGTTGCGCATGGTGCGGAAAATCAGCGAGGTCGAGCGCTCATCTGAGCCGACGATCTTGTCCTTCACGTTCTGATGGATCGGCGCTTCCTTGGTCGCCATGAAGCGTGTGCCCATGTTGATGCCCTCGCAGCCGAGCGCCAGAGCGGCTACGAGCCCACGCGCATCGGCAAAGCCGCCGGAGGCGATCATCGGGATCTTGATCACGTTGGCCGCGGCGGGCAGCAGCACGAGGTTTGGCACGTCGTCCTCGCCCGGGTGGCCGGCGCACTCGAAACCGTCCATCGAGATTGCGTCGACGCCGACCTTCTCGGCCGAGATGCCGTGGCGCACCGAGGTGCATTTGTGGATCACCTTGATGCCCGCTTCCTTGAGCTTCGGCAGGAAGGGCTTGGGGTTGTTGCCCGCGGTCTCGACGATCTTGATCCCTGAGTCGACGATCGCGTCGATGTATTCGCCATAAGGCCGTGGCACCAGGGTCGGCAGGATGGTGAGGTTCACGCCGAACGGCTGATCCGTCATCTCGCGGCAGCGCTTGATCTCCTTGCGCAGGTCCTCCGGCGTCGGCTGCGTGAGGCCCGTCAGGATGCCGAGCGCACCGGCGTTGGACACGGCCGAGGCGAGCTCGGCGCGCCCCACCCACTGCATCCCGCCCTGGATGATGGGATGCTTGATGCCGAACATTTCGGTGAAGCGTGTCTTGATCATCGTGCCCGTTTCCCCGCGGTAGCTTGATCCAGCATTAGCGAACCGCGGGAAGACGGGCCAGCCCTCCGGAATAGGCTTCCGTCAGGCGATTGGTGCCTCAGGCGACGAGCGTCGCCTCCAGCGTAATCTCGGCCTTGATCACCTTGGAGAGCGGGCAGCCGGCCTTGGCCTTGGCGGCGAGCTCCTGGAAGGTCTTGTCATCGCAGCCGGGTATCTTGGCCTTGAGGGTGAGGTGCGAGGAGGTGATGGCGAAGCCGCCCTCGACTTGCTCCAGCGTGACCTTGGCCGTGGTGTCCATGTGATCGGCCTTGAACTTGGCCTCACCCAGGATCAGCGACAGCGCCATGGTGAAGCAGGCGGCATGAGCGGCACCCAGAAGCTCCTCGGGGTTGGAGCCCTTCTGGCCTTCGAAGCGCGAGGCGAAGCCATAGGGATACTCTTTCAGCGCGCCCGACTCGGTGGAAATCGAACCCTTGCCGTCCTTCAGTCCACCCGACCAGGCAGCCGATGCGGTGCGAATGATCTTGGCCATGACGATGCTCCTTTCGGTGAGGACTCAGGTTGCGGCGAGCTGCCGGACCTGCTCGGCCAGCGCCAGCGAGGCGGTGAGGCCCGGTGACTCTATGCCAAAGAGATTGATCAATCCTGTGACGCCGTGTTCGGACGGCCCTTGGATGACGAAATCCTGGGCGGGTGCGCCGGCCGGGACGATCTTGGGACGAATGCCGGCATAGCCCGGCTGCAGGGCACCGTCCTTGAGGGCGGGCCAGTATTTGCGGACAGCGTCGTAGAACTTGTCCGCACGATGCGGATCGACGGTGTAGTCGATGCTGTCGATCCACTGAACGTCGGGCCCGAACTTGGCTTGACCGCCGAGATCGACCGTGATGTGCACGCCGAGCCCGCCCGGCACGGGGACGGGATAGATCAGCCGCGTGAAGGGCGAGCGGCCGGTCAGGGTGAAATAGTTGCCCTTGGCGTAGTAGGCCGTCGGGATCTTGTCGGCCGGCATGCCCTCGATCGTCCGGGCGAGGTCGGGCGCAAAGAGACCGGCGGAATTGATCACCGTCCGGCAGCTCAGCCGCATCGGCTCCGCGCCGCCAACCTCGAGCTCGATACCGCCCTCGACCACCTTTCCGGCGGTCACGGGACTGTGGACCGCGAGCATCGCGCCGCTGTTTTCCGCGTCGCCCTGCAGGGCCAGCATGTAGGAATGGCTGTCGACGATGCCGGTCGCCGGCGATAGCAGCGCCGCGGTACAGCGAAGATTGGGCTCGAGCTGCGTGGCCGCATTGCCGCTCAGGAGCTGCATGCCTTCCACGCCATTGGCCTCGGCGCGGCCTTTGATCGACTGAAGTAGCTCGCTTTCCTGGGCGTTGGTCGCGACGATCAGCTTGCCGCAATTGCGGTGCGGGACCCCGTGCTCGGCGCAATAGGCATAGAGCATGCGCCGTCCCTGCACGCAGGTCCGCGCCATCAGGCTGCCCTTGGGATAGTAGATACCGGCGTGGATGACCTCGGAATTGCGCGAGCTGGTGCCGGTGCCGATACCTTCCGTTGCCTCCAGGATGATGACCTCACGACCGGCAAGGGCAAGCGCGCGGGCGACGGCGAGGCCCACCGCACCGGCGCCGACGACGACGCAATCGACGGTTTCCATGGGTGCATGCTAGTAGACCGGCGTGATGAAGGTAGCAACTTGCCCAAAGAGATAAGGGGCGCGCTGGTCACGGGGGCGGGAATGCGGATCGGGCGGGCGCTGGCCATGGCGCTGGCGGCCGACGGTTTCTTCGTCTTCGTGCACCACAATCGCTCCGCCTCCGGCGCCCGCGAAACGGTGGCCGATATCGTCCAGATGGGCGGCCGGGCGAAGGCGGTGAAGGCCGATCTGTCATCGGCCAAGCAGGCCGAGGCTCTTGTCGGTCGCTGCCAGGCCAAGGGCGTGCGGCTCACCTGCCTGATCAACAGCGCCTCGCTGTTCGAGCTCGATCGTGCTCCCATGGCGACGGCGGCCGGCTTCGACCGCCACATGGCCGTGAACCTGCGAGCCCCGATGCTGCTGTCGCAGGCGTTGGCGCGGCAGCTTCCCGATGGCGAGGCCGGGCTGATCGTGAACGTGCTCGACCAGAAGCTCTTCAACCTCAATCCGGACTTTCTCACGTACACGTTGAGCAAGATCGGCTTGCAGGGACTCACCACCCTGTTGGCCCAGGCCTTCGCGCCGCGCCTGCGGGTGGCCGGCATCGCGCCGGGGCTCACCTTGCGCAGCGGCAGCCAGACCGACGCGCGTTTTTCCGAACAGCATACGCAGAATCCTCTGGGCGTCGGCGTCACCGCGGACGATCTTGTGCGGGCGCTCCGCTTCATCGTCGGCACGCCGAGCTTCACCGGTGACGTGCTGATCGTCGACAGTGGCGAACATCTCACGGGCCGGCCGCGCGACATCGCCTTTCACAAGAAGAAGTAAATGACCCGCCGCATCTTCATCCGCGACTTCAAGCTCCAGGTCTCGATCGGCATCCACGACTTCGAGAAGGAGGGCCCGCAGACGGTCGTGGTCAATGTCGACCTTATGCTGGGACCGGCCGGGAAGGCGCATGGCGATCGCATCGGCAACGTCCTCAACTACGACACGGTGCACGATGGCATCGTGGCGCTGGCGAAGAGCCGGCACTTCAACCTGCAGGAGACGCTGGTCGATTCCATCCTCGATCTCTGCATGACCCAGCCCGGTGTGATCGAGGCGCGTGTCTCGACCGAGAAGCCCGACGTCTACAAGGATTGCCGCGTCGGCTACGAGGCAACGCGCCGCCGCGGCGACTGATGACGGGTGCCGATCGGCAAATGGCCGGCGCCGTTGCCGCGATGCTGTTCGTGGGTGCGGCCTGGGGCATCAACGTCCCGGTGACCAAGGTGATGCTGGGTCATTTTGACCTGATCCCGATGGCAACGATGCGCACGATCATGGGCACCGCGACCCTGGGCGTCCTTGTCTGGCTGGTCGAGGGCCATCGGGCGCTCAGGATCGACGTCGGGATTGTACGCTTCCTTGCGCTCGGCCTGATCCTGTCGAGCTTCTTCGTCGTCTATGCGCTCGGTCTCTATTGGAGCAATCCGATCACGGCGGCCACCATTCAGGTCGCCGGCCCCCTGGTCTCGGCGGTCACGGTGAAGGTGGTGACCGGCCAGCGCTTCGATCCGGGATTCGGCGTGGCGCTGCTGCTGTCGCTGGCGGGCGGCGCCATATTGAGCTCCAGCAGCTTGTTCGGCAGCGGGCCGGTCACCTTCGGTGGCGGCGAGATCATCGTGCTGCTGAGCAGTGCGCTCTGGACGCTCTATGCCCTCAAGGCGCAGTCCTGGTTCGATCGGGCGAGCCAACTTCATCGGACTTACGTGGCCTCGCTGTCGTCGACAGGCTGGCTGGTTCTATGCAGCGCCGGGTTGATTGTGCTGGGCGTGGCCCGCTCGCCCTTCGGTGCTGGCGACAACTGGATATGGACTCAACTCCTTCTGACTGCGCTGCTGTCGAGCGGGCTGGGCAGTTACGGCTACAACATCGGCGCCTCGCGCATGGGTGTCGCGGCGGCGTCACTCTGGGTCAATCTGACGCCATTTTTTGCCGTACTATGGTCGATGGCCTATGGCTTTATGCCCAATTCGTACCAGATCGTTGGCGGGCTGGTGGCACTTCTGGGCGTTATTTATATGCAAGGACGCAACCTGGTGATGCTAAGGACATGACTCTCTCGTTCAAGACGAAAAATTGCCATTGGATCGACGTACCCGGCGCTACCGATGCCCGCGGCCAGGTGAACTTCCTCGAAATGGGCAAGGGCCTCGAATTCCCCCCCAAGCGGGTCTTCTGGCTGCATCATATCGCACCCAATCAATGGCGCGCCCGGCATGGTCATCGCGAAGGCGAACTCGTCCTGATCGCGGCGCATGGCGGCTGTCTGGTCCATCTCGACGACGGCAAGGTGAAGGAGACGGTAACGCTCGACGATCCTGCACGCGCGCTCTATGTCGGTCCCTGGGTGTGGCACGAGCTCAACGACTTCAGGCCCGAGAGCACGATCATGGTGATCGCTTCGTGCCTCTACGACGAGGCTGACTATCTGCGTGACTACGACACGTTCAAACGCGAGGTCTGGCAGCACGCATGATTCCGTTTCTGGATATGAAGGCGGTCTATGCCGAGCTCAAACCGGAGCTCGATGCCGCTTATGCACGCGTGATGGAATCCGGTTGGTTTGTGCTCGGCAAGGAGGTCGAAGCCTTCGAGGCCGAATATGCCGCCTTCTGCGGCACGCGATATTGCGTCGGCTTGGGCAACGGGCTGGAAGCGCTGGAGCTCACCCTGCGCGCCTGGAATATCGGCCCCGGCGACGAGGTGATCGTGCCCTCCAACACCTATATCGCGACCTGGCTCGCGATCACGGCGACGGGGGCCACGATCGTGCCGGTCGAGCCGACGCCGGACGGGCCGAACATCGATGCCGCGCTCATCGAGCGGGCCCTCACGCCGCGTACTAAGGCGATCATGCCGGTCCATCTCTACGGCGAACCTGCCGACATGACCGCCATCGGCAAGGTGGCGGCCCGACACGACCTCAAGGTGATCGAGGACGTAGCGCAGGGGCAGGGTGGGCGCGTCGGCAACAGACGTACCGGCGCGTTGGGCGATGCGGGCGCGCACAGCTTCTTCCCCACCAAGAATATCGGTGCTTTTGGTGACGGCGGTGCAGTCACCACGGACGACGCGGCACTTGCCGAGCGGCTTCGGGCGTTGCGCAATTACGGCAGCCGACAGAAATACGTGAACATCGAGCGCGGCTACAACTCACGGCTCGACGAACTGCAGGCGGCGTTCCTGCGGGTGAAGCTCAGGCATCTGGACCGGTGGAACGAACTGCGTCGCGGGGTGGCGGCTCGCTATGCCGAAAAGCTCGCCGGCGTTCCCGACCTCGGCCTGCCGTGTGCGCCGCATTGGGCCCAGCCGGTGTGGCACCTCTACGTGGTGCGCACGACACGCCGCGCCGAACTGATGGTGGCACTCGACAAGGCCGGCATCGGCTCGCTGGTCCACTATCCCATTCCGCCGCATCTCCAGCAGGCTTATGCCGATCTCGGCCTGCGCAAAGGTTCGTTGCCACTCGCGGAGCGACTCGCCGACACGGTGCTAAGCCTGCCCATGGGGCCTCACGTGCGGCTCGAGCAGGTCGACGAGATCGCCCGCGTGGTGCGCGCGGCGCTGGAATAGAAAACTAGCCGTCGATGCCGTTGTAGTGACGGTAGTAGTCCATCTGCGACGAATAGTGATGGCCGTACGTGTAGCCGTAGTCCGGCACGTACGCCTGCTGGCGCTCGGTGTAACCCACCTCGCAGCCCGCGAGGCCTAAGCCGACAGCGGCCATCGCCGCAAGCAACAGAAGACGCTTCATCCTGGGCCTCCTTCATTGAATGGGGAGTCAACCGGATTCGGCCCGTTCGGTTGCATGACCCGCATGGTATATGGAGGCCGTCGCAGTGGCCTTTTTGGGAACCAAGCCCATGAAAATCGGCGCCGTCATGTTCTTTACCGCGGATTCCATGCATCCCGCGCCGCTGGCGCAGGCGCTCGAGGAGCGTGGTTTCGAATCGCTCTGGGTGCCCGAGCACACCCACATCCCGTCGTCACGCAAGTCTCCCTATCCGGCGGGCGGCGGATTGATCCGACCCTACTATGACATCATGGATCCGTTCCTGGTGCTGAATACGGCGGCTGCGGTGACGACCAGGCTGATGGTGGGGACGGGCATTGCCCTGGTGGTTCAGCGCGATCCGATCGTCACGGCCAAGGTCGTGTCGAGCATCGACCAGCTCTCCGGTGGCCGTTTCCTCTTCGGCGTCGGCAACGGCTGGAACCAGGACGAGATCGAGAACCACGGCACGGTCTTCAAGACGCGGCACAAGCTCGCCCGCGAGCGCATCGAGGCGATGAAGACGATCTGGGCCAACGAAGAGCCCGAGTATCACGGCGAGTTCGTGAACTTCGACAAGATGAAACAGTGGCCCAAGCCGTTCCAGAAACCCCATCCCCCGATCATCGTCGGCGGCGGCTTCCCGCATGCCGCCCGGCGAGCGGTCCGTTACGGCGACGGCTGGATTCCGCGCGACGACTGGCTGGAGCGGGACGGGATGGGCATCATCGACGACTTCCGCAAGATGGCGGCCGATGCCGGCCGCGCCCCGACGACGCTGCCGATTTCCGTCTTCCGGGTCCCCGACAAGATTGAACGGCTTCAGCTCTGCCAGAAACTGGGCATCGACAGGGTGGTTTTCTCCCTGCCGGCGGCGAAGAAAGACACGATTCTTCCGATACTTGACCGTTGGGTTGCGCTGCAGCGGGAATTGCAGGGCGGCTGAACGACCACCGGCTGCGGCGGCCCGAACCGGCCGCCGGGTTGCCACCCGGTTTCCTCGAAAAGCGCATCCTTTGACGCATCGTTCGCGTTGCATGAGTGCGAATTTATTCGAGGAGCCCGCAACCATGCTGAAGTCATTGATCGCCGTCGCTGGCGTCGCCCTGCTGGTGGCTGCCTGCGATTCTTCACAATCCCAGGCCGTAACTGCCCCCCCGCCGCCGCCACCGGCGGCCGCTCCGTCCTACATGGTCTTCTTCGATTGGGACCGTTCCAACCTGTCGCAACAGGCGATGAGCACGATCGGCCAGGCGGCGCAGGCCTGGAAGAATGGCGGCAATCCGAAGATCACGGCAATCGGCCATACCGACACGTCGGGTCCGGCCGACTACAACATGGCGCTGTCGATGCGTCGCGCCAATGCGGTGAAGAGCGCGCTGATCCAGGACGGCGTCCCGCCGGATGCGATCGCGACCATCGGCAAGGGTGAGACCCAGCCGCTCGTCCCGACGGGCGATGGTGTGCGCGAGCCGCAGAACCGCCGCGTCGAGATCGTTGGCTTCAGCCAGCAGACCAGCATGGTCGGCGTCGGCGTCTTCCGCGACCCCGCTTCCTACTGCAAGGCGCTGAGCGACAAGTATCGCGAGTATCGCGTCCAGACTCCTGGTTCGTCGCTGCCCCCGGCCGCGATGGCCCAGTGCGACGCCGGTGACTACGCCAACGGTATCCCGACGCTCGAGAATACCTTGATCGATCTCAAGATTCCGCTGCCTGCTCCTGGCTATCGCTGGCCCGGCCGCAGTTACGCACCGGCCTAAGTCGTAAAGACGCCCAAGACGAAGAAGGCGGCCCTCACGGCCGCCTTTTTTGTTGCCTACACGGCCTCAGTTCTTCGAGAACCATCGGCGCGCAAACGCAAAACGCCGGCAGGGCATCGCCCCGCCGGCGTCGTTCGTACCACCAGTTCTTCAGACGTCTATCAGTTCGCCGGCACGACGACAGTGGTCGGCGGGGGCGCATCGGGAACCACGACCGCGGTTGCGGGCTCGGGCTTACGCACGACAGTTTCGCTGTGGTAGGTGCAACCGCCGATCACGACAGCCAGAAGAGCGAGGCAGGAGAGGGCTTTCATGGGATGCTCCAGAAATTGAACATCCTGCCAACGCGGGTCCGAAGGTTGGGGTTCCACTATTGTGACCGCTGGCGACGAAAGACCGGGAAGTCGCTGGAGAATGTGCTTTTCCGGCAACGCTCGTTATGACCGAAGCCTCACAGCCCTCGGGCCGGGATCAGCCGTTGTGGAGGATCTGCCCCAGGAAGGTCTTGGTACGATCACTCTTGGGATGAGCGAAGAATTCCTCGGGCTCGTTCTGTTCGACGATCTCGCCGCGATCCATGAAGATCACGCGGTCGGCGACGGCGCGGGCAAAGCCCATCTCATGAGTCACGCACAGCATGGTCATGCCTTCGCGGGCGAGCTCGATCATCACGTCGAGCACTTCCTTGACCATTTCCGGATCGAGCGCCGAGGTCGGCTCGTCGAACAGCATGATCTTGGGACGCATGGCGAGCGCGCGGGCGATGGCGACGCGTTGCTGTTGGCCGCCGGAGAGCTGGCCGGGATATTTGTTGGCCTGCTCGGGGATGCGTACACGCTTCAGCAGCCCCATCGCGACTTCCTCGGCGTCCTTCTTGGGCATCTTCTTCACCCAGATCGGTGCGAGCGTCAGATTGTCGAGGATGGTGAGGTGCGGGAAGAGATTGAACGACTGGAACACCATCCCGACCTCACGTCGGATGGCCTCGATGTTCTTGACGTCGTTCGATAGCGTGACGCCGTCGACGACGATATCGCCCTGCTGATGCTCCTCCAGCCGGTTGATGCAGCGGATCAGCGTCGACTTGCCCGAGCCCGACGGGCCGCAGATGACGATGCGCTCGCCCTGCTTCACGTCGAGGTTGATGTCGGAGAGCACGTGGAACTGGCCGTACCACTTGTTCACGCCCTTGAGCGTGATGACCGACGGCGCGTGGCTGAGATCGTGCTTGGGTTGGGCGGCGGTAGCCATCAGCGGCGTGTCCCCTTGTTGAGCTCGACCTCGAGATACTTGGCGTAGCGCGACATCGAGAAGCAGAAGCAGAAATAGACGAATGCGGCGAACAGGTAGACCTCGGACGGGAAGCCCGCCCAAGCCGGATCGACCAGGGCCTGGTTGGCTGCGTTGAGGAAGTCGAAGATGCCGATGATCAGCACCAGCGAGGTGTCCTTGAAGAAGCCGATGAAGGTGTTGATCAGCGGCGGTATCACCACCCGAAGAGCCTGCGGCAGGATGATGAGGATGGTCTTCTGAGGGTAGTTGAGGCCCATCGCATCGGCCGCCTCGAACTGTCCCTTGGGCAGCGACTGCAGGCCGCCGCGGATGATCTCGGCGATATAGGCGCCGGCGAACAGGATCACCGCGACCTGGGCGCGCAGGAACTTGTCGATCGTCATGCCCGAGGGCAGGAACAGCGGCAGCATGACCGAGGCCATGATCAGCAAGCTGATCAGCGGCACGCCGCGGATCAGCTCGATGAAGCCCACGCACAGGCCTTTGATCAGCGGCAGGTGTGAGCGGCGGCCGAGTGCCAGCAGGATGCCGTAAGGGAAAGCGAAGAGCAGGCCATAGGTGGCGAGGATGATCGTCACCGGCAGGCCGCCCCACAGGCCCGTCTCGACGTAGCTGAAGGCATGGATGGGGATCGTCCAGGCGGGAATGGCGCCGACGATGCGCAGGACGAGGCCCAGCAGGCCGACGCCCGCGACGGCGCGCCATCCCCAGACCTCGGCTGGCGTGCCCGTCGTGCTGCGCACGGACTGGGCGATGGCGCCGACGACCAGAGCAATGAAGTAGATGAGGCTGCTCGAGATGTTGAACTCGCCGAACATCAGCAGGAAGGTAACGAAGCTGCCGATCGTCCAGATCCAGATCAACCGCGCGTTCCACATGCGCCGGTCGGACGACAGGATGAGCATGGCGAGCATGGCTACGATCGCCAGCAGCGGCCGCCACTGTTGCTCGTAGGGATAGGTGCCGAAGAAGATCAGCCGATACTTCTCGTGGATCAGCGCCCAGCAGGCGCCGTGCCCGCGGCAGGCCTGGCCCGATGGCGCGGTCCAGACCGCGTTGATGACCGCCCAGTTCAGGAAGGATGAAAGGAGCCACAGGATCGCCGCGATCAGTACGATCGTGGTGATGCCGTTGCCCCAGCTCGAGAACAGGTTCTTGCGGGCCCAGCCGAAGGCGCCGGTCTCGACGGCGGGCGGAGCGAGCTGGCGGCGTTCGCCGACGGGAAGGTCTGACATGGTTCAGCGCTCCCGAAGCGCGATGCGCTTGTTGTACCAATTCATGAAGGCCGAGATGGACAGGCTCACGGACAGATAGGCCGCCATGATGATCAGCACGTTCTCGATCGCCTGACCGGTCTGGTTGATGGTCACGTTCACCGCGGCCACGAGGTCGGGATAGCCGATGGCGATGGCCAGCGAGCTGTTCTTGGTGACGTTGAGATACTGGCTCGTCATCGGCGGCACGATGATGCGCAGCGCTTGTGGCAGCAGCACTAGCCGCATGACCTGGCCGCGCGATAGGCCGATCGCCTGCGCCGCCTCGCTCTGCCCCTTGTTCAGCGCCAGGATGCCCGAGCGCACGATCTCGGCGACGAAGGCGGAGGTGTAGATCACCAGGCCGACCAGCAGCGCGGTGAATTCCGGCTGGATGACGGTGCCGCCGTCGAAGTTGAAGCCTTTGAGGTGCGGCCAGCTCATCGCGTGCGGCGCGCCGCCGGCGAGCCAGATGAGGGCCGGTATGCCCACGATCAGGCCGATACCGGCCCAGATCGTGTGGAAGGGTTGACCCGTGCGATCCTGACGCCGCTTAGCCCAGCGGGCGACGAAGAACGTGGCCGCGATGCCAACCAGCAGGCCGAGTCCCATCCATTCATGGATCGGATTCTCGAGCGGCACCGGGAAGTAGAGGCCGCGGTTCGACAGGAACACCGTGTCGAGCAGGCTGATGGCCTGTCGCGGTCCCGGGAAGGCCTCGCTGATGATCTTGTAGAACAGGAACAGCCAGAGCAGCAGCGGCACGTTCCGGAAGCATTCGACGTAGCACTCGCAGATCTTGGCGAGCAGCCAGTTGGGCGACAGGCGCCCGATTCCGATCAGGGTGCCGAGGATCGTCGACAGGATGATACCCAGGACAGCGACCTTCATCGTGTTCAGAAGGCCGACCAGGATCGCGCGGGCATAAGTGCTGGCTGGCGAGTAGGCGATCATCGAATCGCCGATCTCGAACCCGGCCTCACGGTTGAGGTAGCCGAAGCCGGAGGCGATCTTCTGGCGCTGCAGGTTGTCCAGGGTATTGGAGACGAGGAACCAGCCGAGGGCGATGACGAGACCCACCACGACGATCTGGAACACCCAGCCACGAATGACCGGGTCGTTCCAAGGCGCCACTTTCGCGCGCGGTGCCGAGCCGACGCTCTCGACTGCCATTCACCAGTCCCCCTGCCTTGTCTTTGTCTTCTCGCTATTGCCGGCAGTGTAGGAGGGATTTCATCCTGCGCAACCGGCCGAATCTCGCGACTCCGGGAGGATGCGACCGCGCGCGGTACATCCTCCCGGAAATCGTCTTAACGGATAGGCGGGGAGTATTGCAGGCCGCCGTCCTTCCAGAGCTTGTTCAGGCCGCGCTCGATCTTGAGCGGCGTGCTCTTGCCGACGTTGCGCTCGAAGCTCTCGCCGTAGTTACCGACCTGCTTGACGATGTTGTAGACCCACTTCTCGTCGACGCCGAGCGCCTTGCCCATACCGGGCGTGACGCCGAGGATGCGCTTGATCGTCGGGTTGTCGCTCTTG